>Ga0307516_10000226_pt1 | contig 72865 bp, 92 predicted proteins | sample 19_EM_MG_FD_203310 | JGI IMG/M metagenome (GOLD analysis project Ga0307516, IMG submission 203310) | Populus trichocarpa ectomycorrhiza microbial communities from riparian zone in the Pacific Northwest, United States - 19_EM | ecosystem: Host-associated > Plants > Roots > Unclassified | place... | reverse complement strand
GGGACATACGCTGCAGCTCGGGGTCGTGCTCCAGGTGGATCTCCTCGCCGCCGGGCAGCGCTTCGCCGATGCAGCCGAGCATGAGCGAGTTCGGGTACGGCCACGGCTGCGACGAGTGCATCACCACGCGTCCCACGCGCACGCCGGCCTCTTCCCAGGTCTCGCGGCGGACGGCTTCCTCCACGCTCTCGGCCGGCTCGACGAAGCCCGCCAGGCACGAGTACAAGCTTGTCCTCCGTCAGCACGGGGACCAGGGAAAAGAGCGGGGCGCACAAACTGCTCGGGGAATCGGCGTTGGCGTCCGAGGAGGACTCTGTCGCCCGCCACGTTGACGATCGCCATGATCACTGTTGGGTCGGTCCGGGGGAACTGCGGTCCCGTCAACACGCACAGCCACCACGGCGGACCGGAGGACGACGGACCGCGATGTTGTGCACCCCCTTCCTGCTGATGCATGGCGGCCTCTCCACCGGCGTTTCGTCGCCGTCCCTCTGCAGCGCCTTGTCGAAGCCCGGACACAGCCTCTTGGTCCCGGCATGGATGGCGATGGTTGCGGCGCCACAAGCGGAGCAAAACTGCCGCCGTCCGCAGGTCAGTCCGTCCCCTCTCCGGCGCCGCTCGCTCCCGGGGAAGGGGCACTCACTCGGTTCCTGTTGTTCCAGTCCATCACGGCCCTGGCCTGTCCGAGCATAGCCGCGTGTTCCCTGCCGAGTTTGAGATCGACCGTGGTCTTCTTCCACTCACCGCGGACGCCCTCGGGCGTCCAGTCGCCCACGGCGACGGCGAAGTACGGCCGGCCCTTGTACACGCTGGCGCCGGCGCGCCTGGCCCATTCGAACCCGGCCGCGCGGTCGCTCTCGTCCAGACCCAGGAACAGCAGCGTCGGCGGCGCGGCGCGGCGCGAGTCGTAGGCGGCAGCGAGCTCCTCTTCGCTCTGCGCGTACGGCGCGCCGATCAGCGGCTCCACCACCCGGTACGGAACGAAGGCGAGGCGCGTGCTCGACTCCGACAGCGGGTCCAGCTCCGGATTGAGCAGGAGGAAGTTGCCGTGCGCCAGCGCGGCGGCGAGGAACGCCGTCGAGTCCCGCAGGAACGACACACGGTTGAGCGGCGAGCCTGCGGCCGAAGCCGAGTCAGCGCCGCCACTTACATTTAGCTTTGGATGCGCGCACCGGAGAAGTAGTTGATCACCTCGGGCCCGAACCTGCGGCTGATGTTGCCCTCGGCGAACGCGGTCGGGGCGGCCGCGGCTTCGCCGGCGTCGTACGTTGCGTTCGCGACGCTCATGGTCGGGCTCTTTGGTGCGTGCGAGTGCGAGTAACCCCGTGCGACGGCTGCGATCCTGAGCTTGCGGGCGGCAGCAGTAGTCGTGGTGGCGGTGGTAGTAGTCAGCGATTTCGAGATCCAGACAATGTTGTTGCGCATTGTACGGGCATCTACATATGACGAAACCCACGGCCCCGCTATACGCTCGAATCACTAACTCGGCAACAGCATTACCAACTGCATCATACTTGCAGTATCCCGCAGGAGTGCACAAGCGTGGAAGTAGACTATCTGTCTATGATCTACCTGCTGATGCCAATCGTCCGTGCTACATACAGTAGTAGTAACTATTAGCGGAATTAAGTTTCTAACTAGCTAATCCCGGCGTTTGCGCCCCGCGCTAACCATAACTAGACGCGCTGGGACCATTCCACGAGCCGCGGTCCGTAATCTGCGAGTGAGAAACTGTGCCGCGCACTGTCGGACCGGCGATCCACGCTGAAGCCTCGAGACAGGACCCGCCCCGTCCGCTGCTCCATCCCATGCTTGGCACAGGAGTCTGCGAAAAGCTTCGAGTCGCAGCCGTCGTGCGTGCACTTCACCCCCGCTCACCCGCTCGCTAGAAACCAACCGCTTCCACCCACGGTCGCGCGCACCTGCTATAGACTCGTATAGGTGTATCGCCATAGTCTAGATATTGTATGCGATTAATGAACAAACAGAAGAAAAAAAACCCCTCTTTCTATGGTATATAGTACCTACACCCCTTCACAGCCGCTCGCTCGTCTCGCAACGTTCCGCACCGGCGTCAGCCTTCACGGAGCAGGCGCGGGGGAACCGGACGGTTGTGTACATCGCCATGATCTGAGCAGGTCGCACGGGATCGATGAACAAATAAAAAAACAAATAACGGAGCGGGTACAGAATAGGTAGTAGGCAATCGACGAAAATCACGTCCAGTAGTACCTTTCCTACCCTCCTTCCCCCACACATAGATATATAGTGTTTGGCCAAGTAAGGTATATAAGTGTCAATCAATGCCCTTCCTTCCTCCATTCCTGTCCCCTTATAACTCCAACCTTATTTTTCTTTCTCTCCATCGATCAAATTCGATACAAAACGGAAAAAAAGAAAAGATGAAAAGCAAAAGGCAAAAGGCAAAAGGCAGAAAGCAGATAGAGCGAGAAGGAAAAATACTCATGTCCCCTCCCAAAACACACGAAACGAACGGTTTGAGGATAGTTGTAAGTAAAGTAAAGTAAGTAGCAATAGTAAAAACTACAGCAGCAGTACAGGAGAAAAAAACAGAAACAGGAAGAAAGCAGGTTCCCATCGAACTTAGCAGTAAGCCAACATCAGTCTAGGTAGAGTAAGCGAATCAAGTCCCATCCCATCCATTCTGATACAGTCCCCTTTCCCCCATCCTGCCTGGCCATCCGCCGTGCATGAGCTTTATCATACCCCCCTTTTCCCCTTTCACTACTGGCCCTTTCATCCAACCACATTACACGCACACATTCGCAGCGGGACAAGGTTTAGAAGAAGAACCACGCAAGCAGGAACGTGAACAAACAGAGAGCGGCGCAGACCTGGACGGGGATACCCTCCGGAGGATGCGTCGTCACTCCCATTCCAGCAACACCCTCCGTGACGCGGCCCTTCCCATCGGACGCAGCACTCGCGGTCTTACGCAGCCGGACGTTGGCGCTATTAAGCTCTTGCTCCAGGCGGATGATAGTTGCGCGCGCAGTCGCTAGTTCCAGTGAGTTATGCTCATCGTTGGCAGTGGTGGGCCGGTCATTGTTGCCAGATGGGGAGGCGTAGGGTGGCGGCGAGGACATGGCCTACCGCTGCCATTAGTAATCCTATCATCGGCCGAAAGAGATGGGGGTTGGCAGATACCGAGGTCTCGCGGTTGCCCTTGTCGCTGAGGCTAGCGGCATCATGGGTGCTTCCAGCGCCCTCGCCCGGCGGCAGGTAGACAACGCGGATCTTACGTTCGCGGATCGCCGACTTTTCGGTTTTTTCGACGTATGACCACTATATATTGGACGGTATTAGCGCGCTCTTTCGAAGCACGTGGAAAGGTGACGGTTTGGGGCGACACGCACTATCGCCTGAACGTTGGTCGCCTCACGGTCGGCAGTGATGCTGATCGACTGAACCAAGAACTTGTCGCGACACTTGTAGTCGGCCGGGGGGTCACTCTTCATCGCCTGCAGGAGAACTGTCGTTCCGCCGTCATCAGAACCATATCACATCACAGGAGCGACAACACTGAAGGCGTACCCTGCACCTCGACCTCCTTTCCCGACTCGATGCGACCAGAGTTGGGACGGACACAGTACCTGTTCGTGGCGCGCGGTCAGTAGACGTCGTCACTTTCGGTCCGCGAATGGGCGAGGGAGTCGTACTGCTTCGGAGCGGTCGTCTTAACCTGTAGTGCTCAGGGTGTCGCATGTCAGCGGGAGTTCCATCGCACCGCAGGCCCACAGTCCGGGGAAGTGGCGAGGGGGAGGGGAGGGGAGGAGGGGGGGAATGCGCAAGTGGTATGTACCTTGAAGACGACGGGCTCAAAGTTGGGATTCCTGATGCGCAGTGTCTGTGTCACTTCGCTAGTGAACGGACCTGTGTGAAGCCAGTCGAGTAAGGATACGCTGCTGTTGCGACGAAGTGAGGAAGGATATACTGACGCTGAAAGGTCAGCTCGGACGGCTCCAACTCGATACTCATGATGGCTTCGGTGAGTGGTAGTGTGGTTTGTGGATTCGAGGGTTGTGGTGGTGGCGGGGAGTTGGGAAGTTGGAAGTTGGGAGGCGTAGTGGGTTGTGTGTGCTTTGGTGGCAGACAGGTGGATGTGTTGTGATCGGGGGGTTGTGCTGTATGTAATATGTTGGGTTGCTGTTTAAGTGGATTGTGTTCAAGGATGAGACAGGACTAGAAGCATCATCCTCTTTTTTTTTTCTTTTTTTTTCCGTGGAGTATAACTGTATTGCGACTCCAAACAGAAAAGGACAATAGAGCCAATATCCGACTGAGGGATGAATTCGAGGATGGGGATTGTTGTGTGCTTTTTTTTTTTGGGTTGCTTTCTAGCCCGTGCTCCGTCGTGTTGCCAAATATCCGGGAACAACAACGATCTGTCGACAAGCAAGTAGATACATGGAGTGCCTAGTGCGTAGGACTCAGTCTCGGCGTGGCAGTGCACCAAACCCACGGGCCCGGACGTACCTCTAGCTACCTAACGCATTCAAGCCACACGCTGCGGGGAACTGCTGCTGGCATCGAAACTGAATGGCCGTATGTAGATTGCATACATCAGCTCCTACCTACTTATCTGTCTGGACAAAAAAATCTAGACAAAAAACGCAAGGGGAGCTTTCTTGCAAGCTTGTCAATCCACACCAACCCCCCCACCAACTCCCCCACCTCTCCCATCCCCACAGCAGCGGCAGCGAAAACAAAAGAGCAGCAATGGTACAATCCGACTACGATCTCCTCATCGAGATGGGCTTCGACCCCGAACGTTCGCGTCTGGCCGTGGAAAATACCAAAGGCCGTAAGCTTCGCCCCCCCCCCCCCCCTCACTAATTGCCAGCCTGCTGAACGGTCAACGCTCGCAGTCCAGGACGCCATCGAATGGCTCGACAAGAACTCCTCCAAGCCCCTCGAGGAGCTCACCAGCACCACGCCCGCGCAAGCTCTCGGCGGCGCCGCTGCGGCCTCCGCCGGAGACCTCGACGCTGACGGCGATCGCGTGGAGGCTAGCGGCACAGCGGCCAGTCTCAAGTGCACCGATTGCGGAAAACTGTTCTCGTCGCCCGAGCGTGCGCAGTTCCATGCTACCAGGACGTTTGTCTCCCCGCTCTCTGCGGATGGATAGCGATGGCGAGCGGGCACGGGCTGATGCATGGACGTGTGCTGGATAGGGACCACCAGAACTTTGAGGAATCGACGGAGGTCATCGTGCCGCTGACGGAGGAGGAGAAGAAAGCGAAGCTTGAGGAGCTGCGCGAGAGGTATTTTCCCCCTACACGCCCACCCCCCCAAATCTGACAACGATAGACTCGTGGCGAAGCGCGCGGCACAGGCCACCGTGGATCTTGCCGAGACGAAGAGGAACGAAGCGATCCGCCGCAAGAAGACGCAGGAGACGGAGCAGCTGAAGGAAGAGCTGCGTCGCAAGGAGCAGCTGAAAGCCGTCGAGGCCAACAAGCGCGAAAAGCTCGAGGACGCCAAGGCCAAGGAGCGCGTCAAGCAGAAGATTCGGGAGCAGCAGGAGGCGAAGCGCGCCGCCGCCGAGAGGGAGAAGGCGCAGAGGGAGGGCAGGCCGCTCCCCGACGCCGTCGCCGTCGCCGCACCGGTGGAGCAGCAGAAGAAGATCACGGCCAATCACTCGGAATCCCGGCTGCAACTCAGACTCCCCACTGGCCAGCAGCCGCTCATCAAGACTTTCCGCGCTGACGCCACGCTCTTCGAAGTCGCCATTGCCGTGCAGGAGGAGAGGGGTATATCGACAAACCCCCTCGTGCCGGGTGATTATGTGGGACGGGACACGCTTGCTGATGTGATGGGGGGAAAATAGGATTCGAGCCGATCTCCTTCACCATGACATTCCCGCGCAAGGTTTTCCAGCAGGGGATCGACTTTGGCCTGACCCTGAAGGAGGCTGGCATGGTTCCTTCTTGTGCTCTGATCGTCAACTGATTCGGTCGCTTTGGCTGGGGCTGGCTACGACGACGCTATGTGGGTTGGTGCATAGTACATATCGTAGCAGCGAGTTTCTCGTCAGCACAATCGGACAGTCTGGAGTAGTTCTCGTGCCGTGGTGTACTTTATTGCAAGCGAAGTGCTGGAAAAAATTAAATTTAAAAGGAATATAACACCCTTACAAACAGCAAACAAAAACACAAGCCAATACAAGGCAATGCGATTCCAATTCTAACAAAATGAATTTACAGCTGTACCAAAATCACAGCAACTTAAGACATGTTCACATCCCTATCTACCGCATTAGTTGGTAACATCGGTATCCTGCTGGAGAGTTTGTTTGAAGTAAAACACTAAAGCGGTGGACAATCAGTTCGGCACACACCCGCCATCAATTTGAAGGGATCCGCATACCAGTCTCCCTCAGCCCGTCGACGACGTTGAACTGTGGCTTCCAGCCGAACCTCTCGAGTGCCCTCGTGATGTCGGGGCGTCTCCTCTGCGGGTCGTCCTCGACGGCGGGGAGATAGACGACGCTACTCTTGGTGTTTGGTTCCACCTCCTTGACCAGGTCTGTGATCATGGCGGCGAAGTTGTCGATCGTGAACTCGTCCGGGTTGCCGAGGTTGACGGGCTCGGTGCAGTCGCTCTCCATCAGGCCGATGAGTCCGTCGACGAGGTCGTGGACGTACATGAACGACCTCGTCGCGGAGCCGTCGCCGTACACGGTGATGTCCTCGCTCCTGAGCGCCTGCAGGATGAAATTCGAGACCACGCGTCCGTCGTTCCAGTTCATGCGCGGACCGAAGGTGTTGAAGATGCGCGCGACCCGGACGTCGACGCCCTCTTGCCGCGCGTAGCTGTAGGTCAGCGCCTCCGCCACCCGTTTTCCCTCGTCGTAGCACGCCCGCGGCCCGATCGGGTTCACATGGCCCCAGTACGACTCCTGCTGCGGGTGCTCTGCCGGGGAACCATATATCTCGCTCGTGCTCGCGAGCAGGAACCGCGCCTTCACCCGCTTCGAGAGCCCGAGCATGTTGTACGTGCCAAAGAAGCCGGTCTTGAGAGTCTTCACCGGGTTCGATTGGTAGTGCACGGGCGAGGCCGGGCACGCGAGATGGTACACTTGGTCGACTTCGAGCAGGATCGGGTCGACTATATCGTAACTTTCGTGGGGGCGTCAGTGCTCACTCGATGGGAGAGAGGGGGAAGTGGGGAGGGAGAGTACCGGATCAGCTCGAAATTGGGATGGCTGATCCACCGGCCGACGTTCGACTTCGTCCCGGTAAAGAAGTTATCGATGCAGATAACATCGTGGCCCATGAGCATGAGTCGATCGACCAGATGCGAGCCGACGAAGCCAGCACCCTGGAAGAGTGACGCTCCGTCATTAGCACCTGCATCCCTTCCTCTGCAGCGGGAGTGGGGAGAGGGAGCTGGGAGAACCAACACCTGTAACGAGGATCCTCTTCTTCCGAAGCGGACTAAGCTTCTTGACGGGAGGATAGCCGTTGACCGCGTGTGCCGCGGGGCCGTCGGAGGTGTCCCACAGGCAGCGTAGCCTGGCGAGTGGGATGTTGCCGGCCTGTACTGTCTGCGGTGGCGGTGGTGGAGTTGAGGCTGCTGCTGCTGCTGCTGCTGCTGTTGATGACATGATGCGTTGGATGGGCGGGGTGTGGCTTGGGTATGCTGGTTGGTGTTGTAGTTGTGCTGCCAATGGCGGGAGTATGTATATTCATATGTATTGTGCTTGTGCAGGGCAAAGATGGGGGTTTGCAGCCGACGCACTTCTACACATACATAATGCAGGTTGGCTATGTTCCCCTTGTATTCCCTTGTACTGCGCTAAGCCACGGGAGCTATTCCTTCGTTGTCCTACGCTAACTACCTGTGAGCTAAGCCCTTTCTGTCGCCACATCAATAATTACCCTGCACTGTATGTAACAACTAAAAACCACATACATATCTAAACGTTGCGGCGACGATTTGTGTCACCGTCGATGCCTCCAGCTAACTACATAGGTATGTAGCTACCCCTGTTGCTACCCTACATGTACAAAAGACCGCACTAAAAGTCAGTGGGATTCGGGGACAGATGATCCCGGTGTATGTAAACGTATGTGGGGGCAAGGATGTCGGCCGTAAACACCGACTCTGGGCAGTGAATGTCACTGGGCCGAGGTTCATACATACACAGTTTGTATGTGTCGCCATGATCTACATACATAGGTCGCATGCGTGTAACGAAGAAACAAAAAATCTATGCAATTAGTTTATGACTAAATTAAAAAAAAAAAAAAAAAACTAATTAAAAAAGGTTCACAACAATTCGAGGGTGGGCTTGCACGTGCACGTGCCGCGGACCACACGACCCCCTTGATTGCACACACTTATCTACTCTTCACGACAACTGCACCCTATCGTAGAGTACAATCCACCCATCGATCCGCAACGTCTCTGACTGTCTCCCGTCCAATCGTGTCGAGTGTTTGGTCCGATTGATTACCTCTCTCGTGGTTCACTCCACTCCAAGCGAACATGCGTGGGTGAGTGCATGGTTAGGCACTGCTGACCCAATCTATCGGACTTGTCGTCCGTCTCCAGAGCGACGATTCCGAGCGGTGGTTGGTTGGACGCGGGTGAATGGATGCTTATAGGTAGGCGATCGGTGTGCCCCCTCCCCCTTGCGTCGCGGTGGAGTACACGTCGGTGTTTGACACTTGGTTGGCTGGCCCCTGGGTTGAGCTGAGCTGCGGTGAAGGCGGCGCGGTGAGGTGAGCGCTGCTACATACGGACTGCGACGACGGGCGAGTGGATGAGGATTGAAGGGCGGCGGTGGACAGGACGCATGCAGGAACCTGGGCTCAGGGTGGCGGACCGCCAATGGACGCTTAAAGTACTTGGGGCTGCGGGGCTCTGGACTTGGTGTCGATGTGCGTCGGCGGCAAGAGTGGCGGTCTGATAGATATTCGCACAAGTGATCCAGTTCTCCGGCCAGCCAGCTGAATTCCACGACGACTTGTCTCGGAACCAACACCAGGCGCAGCGGAGTGCTGCAACCAGTGTGCATGCGTGGGGATGCTCGACGGCGATTTGAATCCTCCACGAATGTCTCCCTCGCTGGAGGGACGGGGATGCGGGGACGGGGGCGACCTGGAGGCTGGGGTGAATGCTGTCGAATCTCGAGCGCGAACGGAGCTGGCCGAGCGGGGACTGGGGCCGATTACTACATGTGTATCAGCAGGGCTGGAGTAGCAACGCACGTCTATCGACGTACGCCATCGGTCAGCCAGTTGCCTCGCCATGCTCCGACGGACAGCGGAAACAGCTGGGGGACTGCCACCGGATGGAGACGGTCGAGTATTCGTCACCGCCGCCACGCAACTCCACCCACTCGGGACCCGTCCGGTTCTTCGGTCGCCCTCGATTCGATGTCCCAATCAGCATTCTGGTCCGCGGATACGATCGCGTATTCGGCAAGCGTTCGAATCGGAGCGAAGCGGACAGTGAGAAGAAACGGCCAGATGACGGCTATGGGATAGTGCACCAGAAGGAGACTTCGAGGGCTCGAGGTGGCACTGCAGGCTCACGGGAGGAAACAAGCTCTCCACATGCTTCGGTTTGCGTTGGGAAGACATGCAGTGTTCCGTCCGCAGTGCACACAGGTGCCCAGACACTCAGCGGAGATGTGGATGTGCAAGCAAGCATAGATAGAGCAGATAGATAGTCCGTTCGTGGCATGTGGGGGAGGGGGGAATGCGGCTGTCATTTCCGATATCTGGAGCGGCACCGGTGGAGATGCGGATCGAGAGGTCCCCTCGACACTAGACGGCCAGCGTCGGTGCCCGCCCTACGGCAAGGCTGGCTGGCTGGCTGTAGAATAGGCAAGTCGGATCGAGGCAGGCACACAAGGAGCAAATCAGACAATAGATAGCATGCACTCTGCACACGGTAGGTGGATGCCTAGGTGGACACACGTCGCGGAAAAGCGTCTCCTCCGCCCAGGCCGAATGGCGGGGCGGATGTTTCAGTAGCAGCGGCTCTGCCAACGCCAAGCACCAGTAACCATTGCGATCGCTGGCATTTCCATTCACATCCATTCGTTCTGTGGCTTTTTCTTTTCTCTCGAGTGGCGGCGAGTTAGAAGCTGTCGTCATCGCTGTGCCTGGCTCGAAGGGGATCTTTTGGTGGCACATGCATATACGGTTCTCGAGTATCTACCTTCCTTCCTCACCTTCTCTCCGAGGGAGGGGAGGAATTCCAATCCGGGCGGACAGTGTGCATCCAATGAACGTCGGCTCCCAAGCATGCGGATGGTCGTGGGCTTTTCTTCTTTTTCTGATGTTTTCTTTTCTTTGCTTCCTTCCGCAACAAGCAACGCTGGCACTAAGCAATGGAGGGAGCTAGCCACTCAGACTGGAGCCGGTCCATAAGTGCACCGAGAAGGGGTAGCGTGGCAAGGCGAGACGGAGCGGGCACAGAAGCAGAGACGCAGAAGTGCGGAAGTGCAGAAATGTCCCCCCCCCCCCCAATTCTTGCCCTTGCGCTAGGCCTAAATTAATCAGCAAGTCTACCGCAACTGCCCCCTCCCCCCCATCCAAACCTCCACCCCCAGAGACAACAACAACCGCTGCTACCTCTCTCTTCTAGACTGCCCTCGCTTTCTACCCTCGAGTTCTCTTCTGCCATACAAAGTCCTCCCGTCATCCCCAGTGTTTTCTGCCGTGGCCCACGCTCTCTCTTTCCGAGCTCTCTCGAACTTCCTTGCGCTTCGTCATCGTTCCTGCATCGTCGTCGACCATCATCCCCCTTTGTCGTTACCTCCTCCAAGTTGAAAAGGAACCTTCGTCGCCCCGCCGCGCCAGCTTTTCGCTTCTGTTTGAAAAAGACTGATTATCCGCCAACACCATGAGCGCTCTCATGAATCCTCAACCCCTTCTTCTTCACAACTCCCCCATGCATTCCAGATGCTCTCCACCTCGTATCGGTACGTCCCGCATTTGCTTTTTCCTTCATGCTCAAAAAAAAAAAAAGAAAAAAAGAAAGAAACAAAAAACTTATTGCAGCGGTCGACTGACGTTTGGTCGTTTGATTCCGACAGGTAACAGAAAGAGAAAAGCCGATGACGACCTTGAGCCGCGGAGCAGCTACTTGGATAATGACATGGACCTCCAGATGAGTGCCGGTGCCTCGCCTCAGATCCCTCATCGCACGATCAAAAAGCCCCGCAGCAATGTCGTCCAGGGTCGTCCTTTGCCTCTGCCTCGGCTCCTCGAATCGGTTGATCCTCAAACACTCAAGAGCATCATCCAGGCCATGTGTGACCGACATCCCGAACTCGCCAAAGAAGTGACGGAACTCGCTCCTCGGCCGACCGTTGCCTCTGCGCTGGAGACCCTGAGGAACTACGAGGCAACGTATCGTCAGGCGTTTCCCTACGGCGGAAGCTCGGCCGGCGACTACGCACACAATCGGGTCCGCCCTGCCCTTATGGAGCTCCTCGATGCGTTGTCGGACTACACGCCCCATTTCCTGCCGCCGAACGAGGGCCAGACGGCCGTCAGCCTCTCGTTTTTGGACGGTGCTACCGACTTCATCCACCGGTTACCGGATTGGGAGAACCCTCTCCACAATCACTTCAAGCAGACGGCGTACGAGGAGATCGGGAAGGCGTGGATATTGGTCATCCAGGAGGCGGCGAAACGGGGTGCTGGAATCAGTCTACACTACGGGGGATGGGAGTCGAAACTCTCCAGGCACAACGAGCACTCTGGCGGAAGGATGCAGCAGGCTGTCGTCCAGATGAGGCAGACGCTCGGTTGGGACGACGAGACGAATGGCCGAAATCAGCGCTTGCCTTCCGGATTTGGCGGCGCGCAGTCCGTCTCCGTTCGCACTTGGTGAGCGGGTGGATGTGGGTAGGCAACGAGAGATGGGGATAGCTTGATTGGTGGACCGGTGCTATATGTTCTTTTTTTTTTTCTTTCTGTTTTCTTTGCGGGTGGCTATGTACTTTGCGTTGCATAACTGGTGGAGCTTGGTGTCGCGTATATCATGATCGCTTGCACCGTTTGCTCACTTCGGGGGGTTTTTCTTTCTGTTTCATAGCAATTTTTTGCCAGTGTTGCTCCCTCCCCCCCCCCCCCCCTTTTTTTTCCCTTCTTTCTTTTGACTGTTCTCTCTTTTTATTTTGTCTCTTGTCTCCTGTATGGTCTCTTCCTGACTAGGTTTAGGAATAACTCATTTTTCCGGTCTCACATCATTTTTCGTTGTTTATCTTCCCCCCCGCCTCCTTACCCCGCTCTGTACATTTTACGGTCCAGCTTTGATTTTGTCCCCCTTTTTTTTATATCTCTTTTCGTTCCTTTTTTTCCTCGCTGAATACACAGAATTTTTATATCTCGGCCCGTTAATAATTAGAGGGTTTCTGGTCCCGTAGCCTTCCTCGTCGTCAGCCAGCTCCGTCGAATCCTACCACCATCCCAACACGAATAAACCAAACAAACCAAACAACCACCCTCGGTCTCAGAACGATCCACCTCTGTACGTGTTCTGCTTCACCATAGATTCGGTATCGGTCTTCAGAGAAAGACTGGTATTCACACTACAGGTGCTTCGTGACCGCAGGTTCACGTGGGATCACTCATGTAGCTTCTCGGCATCGTGGACGGTGAGCGGTGGACTGCAACGGACGGGCTGCGGTACTCTCCAAACAGCTCGTCTCCGAACAGAAGAGCTTGTTTTTACATTCGCAACCGTCAATCGCAACAGATGCAAGTAAGAAGTAGAGTACAGTGCAGTGCAGTGCAGTACAGTGGGAGAAAAAAAAAATAAACAGCGACGTCCTCTAGAACAGGACGTTGGACGCAACACTCAAGATCCAAGCGGGATCCTGCCACCCACCGTCCATATCCCTCCTGCGGCGTTGCTCCTCTCTGGTCCTCTCCTCCTCGGGCCCGGCGATCCTGATGCGTGCGCTCCTGACGCGCTCCTTCTCGCGCCGCTTCCTCTCCGCCGCTTCCTCCTGGCCGCCGCCGCCGCCGCCGCCGCCGTCGCTGTCGTCGTCGGACTCCTCCTCGCCGAAGACGGACCAGCCGATGAGACGATCGAAGATCTGGCCGAGCCTGTAGGCGCCGCCGACGGCCTCCTCGTCCTCGTCCTCTTCCAGCTTGCGGTCACGCACACTGGCGACGTATCCCGCGGCGGGCATGTAGTCCTCCTCCTCGGCGGCGCCCCACATCGGCGACACCGCCGCCTCGTCGTGCCGGTCCTCGTCGACGAGCGACGTCGACGACGCACGCGTCGTGAGCCACGACTGTCCCTTCGACTCGCGCGCGCTCGTCGTCAGCGCGTCCGCCGTCCGGTGCAGCCACTCGGAGCTGCTGTTCAGCCGCGGCGTCGACCGCGACTTTGGCAGCAGCAGCGGCGGCGTCATCGACGATAGCACCGTTGCCGGCGGCGTCTGCCGGGGGGGGGGGGGGGGCCCGTTAGCTGCCGGGTGGAATAGACACGGAGAGTAACGCACCGACGGCGATTGGATGTACGAGGCTGACCGCCGCGTGGCCGGCCGTGGCCGCGAGAAGTCCGACGCCGTCAGCGATGCGCTCGTCAGCGGGCTGAACGACATCGAGGCGAAGTTTATCGAGCCCCCGGTCGAGCGGCGCGAGTGGCGACGGGTCGGCGGCGCTGACATTGCTGCTGTTGTTGCGAGTAGGTGCTTTTGGCTGTTGTGAGGTGGAAGTGGGATGGTGGAGGCAGATGGATGGGTGCGTTCAAATCTACGTGGCTGCATGTGATCGGTACTAACTAGCTAAGTACTCAGACATGCACAGACTAGGGCGACACGACACGAGACGAGACGAGAAACTTTGGAGCACAAACCCTGAAGTTGCACTACATACCGCCATCCCACCGTCCACGCATTGAGCATCCACGAATCATATACACAATACATTCGGTCGGAACATACTTAGTTACAGAAATCCCCCCGCGCATCCGCTGCCTCATCTCTGGACGCTATCGCCCGACGCCGTGCCCGGCTTCGCATGGTCGGCACCGACCCACCTGCGGAAGGCACTCTCGACAAAGCTGGACTTGGGCTTCATGTCCTCGTAGCCTTCGTACATGTGCTTCGACTTGGAGGCCTGGAGATTGCTGAAGAGCGGGGTACCATACCCGTCGTTTCCTCCTCCAAAGCTCTGTCGTCCGCTCACATTAGGACTGGAGGGAGGGAGGGAGGGAGAACGTACCAGCCGCTTGCCGCGATTGGACATCGGCGGCGGCTTGTCCGACTCCGTGGTGGCGCTGGACGGGGACACGTTGTGCGAGATCTCGGGCGCCGGCGGCGGCGCAGACATGTTCCGCGCGACGCCGCTCTCGGACGCGACGGAGGACGTCCTCCGCTCAGATGAGACTGACGGCTTGCGCGAGTCGGTCATTATGTTGGTTCTGTTGTTTTGTCGTGTCGATGAGATGGTTGTGTTTGTGGGCAATGGAAAGGCTGGAAGGAAGAGGAAAGAAGGACCGTTATATGCCGTTTTGTTTTCCTCCTCCTCTCTCCTCTTCCCCCCCCCCTTCTCCGTGCAAAAGCAGACGGAGGGGGTGTGGTAATCTTTATCCACATCACCCCACCGAGATGGCGTAGCGAATGGGAGAAAGGCACAGCGATGTCATCATCTTGTCGACGGATCGACGTACTGTGGTGGCGGTGCGGGGGATGCTAGATATCTACCATGCGTATGTATATGGCCGGTAGCCCAATATGTATGTCTTGTTTCCCCACAGCCTGCGGAGATGGTGGGGATGCATGCTCCACTAACCACACCACATGCTGGGGATTGACGATCGCAGCTCTTTCACACTACACAGCAGGCAAAGTACGCGACTCTTGTGGCTAGCGGGTAGTGGCCTCGATCGCGACTGGCCATCGCACTGCCATCACGATCACTCCAGCTTACTTTACCCCCCTCCCATCGACACTGGGTCGGTCTCTGGTATATCAGTCAGCTTTATTTCCACCCGAGATGCTGGCCGAATTCGGGTGCGTACCACCAGGAGACCCAACTAGCCCTCGGTAATTAGCAAGAGACCTCTCGCGTGCGAAGACACGTCGTGTAGTTGGAGTTGTGTACTCCAGAGAATGCTGGCGGCGGAAGGTTGGCTTGTACGGAGTACAGTGATATGTACATAGTTACTCGATACACCTCCACCTACAGAACGGCTAGTCCTAGCCAAAGGAAGGAGCGTGCTTGCTAGGGTTGCGGCAGAGAGTCATCGCATTCTGGTCCTCCCTTTACTGCTCGCAGGTCTTTCCGTGTGTGTGGCAAGTCGGAATTTCTATCGAGTCGTTGGGAAAGCGCCGTCACGACTTCACGGGCGTTATCGAAACCAATCAACTGGAGCCAAGTGGGGGGAGAGGAACCAAGGATCCGAGTTTTTGGACATGCCCCACCTTGGTACATAACTATGTACATACAGCTTTGGTCTCTCCCAGCTCTCCAGTGTGGTTCGGCAGAAAGTTACATAGATATGAGATCAAGTTCGCGTCTCAATCGGCCGACAACTGCAGTATGGCACGAATGTAGCACTTGAAGTCACATCGTCCTCCGTCATGACACTTCATTCGTCTCCCGTACCCACCACCGTGGCTTGTTCGTCCGCGTCGTCCTTTCCCCCCCGTATCGAACAGCGTAGGTGACTGGCTGCTTGCTCATGGTCGCCAGGCGCGGGAGCACCACGGCCCCGGCCGAAAAGGAAAGCCCGTTGGGGTGACTACGAGACGCTGGTGGGATATGGAGATGGGGCTCCGACGGAATTACGCATAGTTGGGGGTTTCACGAGTAACTATGTACATCTAAAAACAAAGGACGAGGGGAACGATGCACACAGAAGAGAGCGGCCCTGCACATACATACGCGAATCGATTTACCTGGGCAGTTGGGGAGGGTTCGACGGCTTTCCGACGGTCCGGCGATTCGGATATCTAGATATGTAGAAATGAGCACCCATGGGGGCAATGCCATCATCCCCGGGATCCATGTGGGCCCCGTGGTAGCCCTGTGTATGTATATATGTAGAAATCCAAATCGTGCATTTGGTTCTCGGCCTGGCCATCGTTCGAAACTCGTGGCGGTGTGGTACCTAACTGCTAGTTTGCATATCATTGGGACTGTATCTAAGTATGTACTAGTTATGTAGGTATTCTGTCCATGTACCTGATTGTCTGCTGGTAATAACATCACCACTGGTTGCACCATGCAGTGGACCGTCGATGGGTATGATAGAGTAGCTACCCGAGGTATGTACCGTCAACCAGGCAACGATCTGCATTCTCTCCCTGGACAGTTAGTCTACCACACCTACTTTACTCACCCTACCTAACCTCATTCCCGTCGCCCGCAATTCTCCTACCTAACCAACCAGCCAATCAACCAACCAACCAACCAACCAACCCGACCTCCACAGCGAGCCTAACCAACCGACACCCCACACGATGTCAATCCAGCCGACAGAGAAGCCCATCATCCCGCTCGAGACGCCGGGGAGCGCGCTCGGCTTCGACCCGGCGGTGCTGGCATTCGGCGAGGACGGCAAGATCGTGTCGCAGCAGCAGCAGCAGCTGAGCGTCAGTGGGGGCGGCAGCCTGGAGACGCAGCAGCTCCGGCTCGAGGAGCTTCAGCGCGAGGTCATCGAGCGGGAGCGTCGGCTGCGCGAGAAGGAGCGCGAGCTGCTGGAGCGGAATGGGCAGGGGCCGGGGGACAGGGAGACCACTGAAGGTGGCATGTAGGAGTGTGCGAAAGTGCAAAAGGGCGTGGGGAGGGGAGGGATACTGGGGCTCGGGAGGAGGAGGGAGAAGGGTGGTGGTGGTGGTGGGGTGGGATGCTGCTGGTGTTAACGGACTGGAGGTGGGAAAAAAGTGCCTCTTTTTTGCTTTTGTTTACGCTTTATGTTTGAGGTTGAGGATGTCCCGTCCCGTTCCTTATCCGAAGTTTGATTCTGCCATCGTGTGCTCACTCGTCTTTATCGGCCCAAAGAATGAGGAGGAAGAAAGTCCCACTGTAGGCACCCAATGACGCCCGTGCAGACTCATATCGGAGGTACCGGATGTCTTTTCCAGCGACCCCACGAATTACGATCCCCCACGTGCCCGTGCTCGCTCTATAGTAAACCGAGTAATTTCTGGCATTCAACAGTGTAAAAGACAGGAGTAGAGTAGCAGTGCAGGAGCGAGCCATCAAACTTTCTGTGGGATAGAGTAGGATTGTGACGAGAGAAGGAAAAGAGATGTTTAGAAATATCACGCACGAACCCCAAACGAACGCCACCTAACGCGTTATGGAAGGAAAGAAAGAAAGAAAGCTAGACGTGAAGGAGAAAGAACACGAAACCATGACCAGAATAAAACCACAAAGACGCCAGATCGATAGAGGATACTTTCCTCCCTCCTTCCCAAACGCATATTATCTATCATGCTCTCATATCTCGCCCCCCCGGTCATCTGTCACTGAGTCTCGCGAGTAATGGTTGTTTATGCGTACATTTACGGCGTCGGATTCTCCTAGAGCAAGCACAAACAGCGCGTCAGTCAACACTCCAATGCGAGTTTGCGCACACCAAGCAGGGAAATCGCCCACCCTAACGAGGTACCGGATCTTCTTCTCGTAGGCCACCTTATCCTTCTTGAAGAGACTGAAGGCATCGGCTTGGGCAGGACTGTCGGGGTTGGGATCGTCGAGCAAATCTTGGATGCCTAGTAGAATCTGCTTGATGGTGATCGCGGGCTTCCACGCTTCCTCCTCATTAAGGATGCTCAGACAAACGGTACCGGACGGGTACACGTTGGGGTGAAAGAGCGGCGGCGTGAATTTGCCTGCGCAAAAACGTGTTAGCGAACTGAGGCTCTGCAGTCACGGGAGGAGGAGGGGCGCGTACACTTCGGCGGCTTGGTGGGGTACTCTGTGCGGTTATCCTGAGCGTCAGCGGTTACGCAGCCCCCATAGCAGGTGCTGCCACAAACCTTCCGGAAAAATCATGTCTAGCTTGAATAGCCCTCCCTCCCAGATCGTCTTCTCCTTGCCGGGGATCCCACAGCTCCACTTCATGAGATCGAGACCATTTCCAGTCGGGGACTTGACGGGCTTCGCGTAGAAGCCGAATGGGTGGTCTTTGCGCCATTGTTTGCTGGTGCGCATGTTAGCTGGTGTGCCAACCATGTGCCTGGGACTGGAGAAGGAACAAACCGCTCCTCTTGTAGACGGTTGACACAGAGGGACATGGTGCGGTGGATCGTCAAGCGGAGAGGTAGATGCTTGGAGAGGCGGTGGTGGTGAGGGTGGATAGGTAGGGACGTGAGATAGTTGTGGTTGCGTCGTGTGTTGATGGAGTAGAAGAGGACAAGAAAGAAAAGCCGCTAGTTAGCGACTATTAGTAACACAAAAGACACGGCAGTGTCTTCTCGAAGTGCAGAGTGACACCCCATGAAATGAGGTTACATTCCAGAAAGCAAATGATTTTTACAAGATGTTGATTGCCAGACATGCACAATAACATCCCTTTGGATGTTCTCCATGGATCGATCACGGGAATCTGTATATCTAGTAGATGTGTAGGTCGCAATTACATTATTAGGACCGAGCATCACTAGTCCCGGACATCTCTGATAAGATAAGAAATCGGTGCCTCGAATACCATCGCATCAACCCGCAGCCGCCTCCAACTGCCCCACTCTCCCCCGCTCTAGAGCTTCAACAAAACACTCGCCATGGATACGACAACGCCGGCTCAAGACACGAAACTAACCCACTCATCAGCAACAGCAGTAGCAGCTACCCCGCCACAACCAGCGCCATCAGCTACGGACCCACCTCCCCCCAAAGCCGTCGCAGCAACAATCGATGATGACGACGACGACGATGATGATCTGGACGATCTGGACGGTAAGTCTCAGCTAGCTCGATACTTTCCCTCTGTCGCCAACTCGCTGAAACATGATGGCGGGGGTGTTGTAGACATGTTGGACGAGTTCAACGATGGATCAGTGGGACCCAAAGCGGCCGGAAGCGGAAAGGCCGGAGAGCCCGCCATCGACGAAGAGTGGGCGCGCATGCTACAGGAGGGCATGGCGGACCTGTTGAACGATGTCAACCAGTCTGTTCGGTTCCCCCCTCTCCCGGCTCTTACAGTGAAGGTTTTCGCTGACTTGTGCGCAGCCGGAAATGCAAGGGCAGTTCGAGAAGCTTGCGAAAGAGCTGAACGAGGCTATAGGCACGGGCGACGCTACACGGACGAGCCCAGCGGCTCCCAGCACTACCCCTGCCGCGGCCGCCGTTGCGACGGACTCGAAGGCGGCCGACAACTTCCAGCAACGCATAAAGGCGACGATGGACCGCATGAAGTCGTCGAACGCCGAGGTGGATGCGGGGCTTGCCGGTACGGATTCGGACGACTTCCTGGCCGAGATGCTGAAGTCTATGGGTGGGACTGGCGCCGATGGAGAGGAGGACTTTTCGACGATGCTGGTCAGCATGATGGAACAGTTGACCAGCAAGGAGATCCTCTACGAGCCTATGAAGGAGCTTCACGAAAAATACCCCGAGTGGATTCGCAAGAACGAGGCGAAGGAGAGCAAGGAGGACATGGCGAGGTACCGGGAGCAGTTCGCCATTGTCAAGGAGATCATCTACAAGTTCGACGAGCCGGGGTATAAGGACGAGGATGAAAGCTGTAGGGAGTACATTGTGGAGCGCATGCAGAAGGTGAGATGCTTGTCATCGCCACACGCCCGATCGTGTTCAAGCTGACTGGAGACATGACAGATGCAAACCGCTGGTGCCCCGCCGCAAGAGCTCATGGGCGACATGGGCCAGGGCCTCGATCCACCCGACGTTCCCTCTGATTGTGGCGTTCAGTGATGCCGTGGAGGGTGTAAATAATGTCACATTATTGCTTGCTACTTCACTACATTCTATTGGTAGTATGTATCTACAAACTTATTCCAAAGGCCTGAAAGACCAGTGAGACAAATGAAACAGTTAATCCATTTCCCCCCCTTGACGAACTGCAACCCCGTATGGAATCGACAGAGGGAGAAAAACACAGAGTGCGCCACTAATGATACACAGATGAAATGCACAACCGCATCCATCCAAAGGTTAACCAGAAATGGCCTCAACCAAACCGGGCACAAGCAGTCGACATTTTACCAATCACCCATCTTCTGATCGAGATCCAAATCCATCGACGATAGCAGGTCCTCGAGCTCCTTTCCGTCGCGATTCAAGAACTCTTCGAATTCGTCCTGAGCACCTCCGTCGTGTTCGGCGTCTATTACGCCCATCGGTCAGTCATTCGCGGTTTCATCCAGCAAATGCAGAACACGCATACCGGTCTGCTCCTGCTCCTCCATCAGCAATTCCTCGGGGAGCTCCTCCGGCTGCGCGTGTCCGTTCGCGGCCTCCCTGATCTCGTCCTCCTCCTCCTCCCTTATGGTCGGGATCATTCTTGCAGCCATCTCCAGGCTCGCCCGCCAGCGCTTCTGCTCGGCGACGAAGATCATGCGCATGATCTCGTCCTGGCCGCCGCGCGCCTGCCACGCCTTCTCCTCGCGCGCGTTCTGCACCTTCTTCAGGAACAACGACCGCCGCGACTCCGCCGTCGGGCTCGGGATCGGCTTGTACGCGCGCCGCCGCACCGGCTTCTGCAGGATCGGCGACCGCGGCGGTGACGGCAGCATCGCACCACTACTACTGCCTGTGGTGGCAGCGGTGGCGATTGACGTCCGTGGCGAGAGTGGAGAGGAAAGCACCGGTGAGAACGTGTTGTTGCTGGGGCGGCGGTGAGTGGTATGGCGCCCGGCATTGGTAGTCGGGTTGGTGGCCATAAGCATTGTAGTTGCTTTCTTATTTCTATTTCTCGGTCGTTCCTTTAGAATTGTACGCGCGTTTGTGAATGATGGAGAGGAGTCGCGTAGAGTGCTGTTGGTGGGGGAGTGTAGCTAGTAGATACGCGCAGGAAAGACGCTTTTCGCGTTTCCTTGGCGACCATGACAGAAGGTAGGGGCAAAACATCAACACGACATCGAAAGTGGAACTACATAAACGAACCCCTCATGATTTTGAGCAACAAAAGAACGAGTAAAAAAACGGCTTTATCCCCCATGGACCCCCCCCCCCCCCAGCACCGAAATATCCAGCATGGACCCTTCTATCCACGATGCTTACACAAAACTTCACAACCAAGTTTGTAGTCTGAAGTAGATGGGGTAAATCTTCACAACAAAACAAATTTTATTCCTATCTATGTGTCTGTGCGGCTGCCTACATTTTTGGATCTAGCTTGGTCAACCTTTTATCTACATATGTATGCAGGGCACTCGGAATTGAGCGGCGCCATGTCGGGTTGGTATGGTTGGGGACGTCAATAACCGACCCAAAAGTAAGCCGACGCCTACTCCTCCACCACCAACATTAAAGTGAATAAACGCTCCTTTGAGGTGATAGAGAAAGGGAAGAATTGGTTTTTTCAAATTCTCCGATTAATTTTAGGGGGCGTGGTTGATTTTACTTAGGGGTTCAAAAATAAATCATTTTGGTGGGGAAGGTTGGGAATGTCCCGCGCGCTAAGCCACAATTTTGCCATTTTGGGACGTATTAGTGCAGATTAATATTACATAATATCTTAATATGGTAATTAACTACCATTTTGTTCTGTACGCCTTCTCCGTAGATAACGTATGTATGCTCCATTCATGCAGGCACACAACGTTCGCATACATCACAGTTGATGGTTACTACCGTTTCACTGAACACCAAAAGTACTCAATGAAATTGAGTTCACAGTGAAATTTGGGATAAAAAATTACCTCTTGATGAGCACTCTCGAGTTCCTCTTGCATCCTCCTTTCTTCATACGGAACTACTATTGATGAGCTAGAATTGACCGGGCGCAGCATTTGTTTTCAAGATTGGCCTACGGATCGAACGAGTGTGCAGTCGCGGTCCCAACGTGCCTCTCCGCGTGTGATTTGGTGTAGAACTGACTGCGTTATGAGTGCAAATGACGTGCAGATAGCCAAGTACGAGTTACCTGTAAACAGAGGCGTGAAAAGCTATGAGCTGCACTTGGTCATTGAGCTGTACGGAATGAGTTCGCGGGCTGGGAGGTGGACGGGAACCGTGTGTGGGCGGGCGCGAAGGAACTGCTTGACGGACAGCTTTCGGGCGCCTGTACTCTGTTGACTGGCATAAAAAATAAATAAATAAGTAAACGGCAAAATTTTCCTCACTGGGAATTAATTTAATTATTAATCCCCCCCCCCCCCCCCCACGAATGTCCAGGACCAGTCGGTTCAAGGCGTCCCCAACCATAGGTTTCAACCGAAAAAGCGTCTTGGGTATGGATGATTGCTACATACCGCATGGCCACATGGTACGCCCGTGTCCTGGCACGGATGTATGTATGTAGGAGCAGGTGGTGCCGTCAAATCCACGGGGAAAAAACTGACCATCGTGTATCCGGGTCTTGGTGCTACTGCTTGTATCTACTTGTATCGTCCGGTCCTATTCGGCGATTCACGGAGCAGTAACTAAAGCATGAGCCCACGGAACGCAACGTTGCGGCTGCCGTCTGTTGGGTAGCTTTCTGATGCCATAAAAAATGTTTTCGCAACCCCTTATTGCAAAAATCTGACCACCATATCAATGGTGGGGAGGCCGCGTTCCTCCTTTGTGTGTGGCGTTCGCAGGTTCAAAGATATTTGGTCCATATACATATGTACATTGAAAAGTGTCTAAAATGCTCTCTGTGTCAATATCCGCCGCTCTTCGGCGACTTCAGTATAAGTACGTACATATAAGGAAAGTCCCACGCCCTCTAACTTCTCTTTGGATAGAGGATTCCCTAGTTAGATAGGGGTCTATAGTATCTTCTGGAGGAAAATTGCTGTCAATTGAAGACATTAAAATCCATGCGTAGAATTCTGCATCAAAACCTCACTCGACGAAGTGGAACGTTAAACCCACAACTATCTTTGGTCAGATACATAGCAAGTATTAGTCTAAATAAACCTACCAGAGGCTGGCTTAAAAAATTAGCAAAGGAAAGAAAAGAAATTGGACAAAAAAATAATCATGAACTCACTGGGTCGAATGCAAGTATTGATATATAAAAAATCGTGGATAGAGGGGCCCACGCTGGATATTTTGGTGCCGGGAGGGGTCTATGGGGGGTAAAAGCCGGTAAAAAGAAGCAGAGAGCAAGAGCGAAGGTTGAAGGATCGTTGCAGTTTTGAGCAATTGGATTATTCACTGAGCATCTGCGGTATTGGCCGGCCTCGGGCGAAACGCCACGATTGAGAAACGGAGGGTCTGGTGGGGGAGACAGCAGCAGCACGGCGGCCAGGCGATTTCGGACGTCCATGCATCAGTTCAACTAACTACCCTCCAGATCGAACATCGTCAGGAATCCAGTTCCAGTCGCATGCGGCACGGGCGAGATATCGTACGCACCTGCTGTTGGGTGGTCGCCGGGGTTCACAAGAAGAATCGGAGCCATCGTGAAATGCCCCCATTCGTTCCAAAGCTCTTGTCTGTTGGGTTCAAGGGAGTACACTGAGCGTCCATCCTATTCACAGGACACAGGAAGGAATCAGAGGTCGATTCGTAGACCTCGCCAGGCATAATAGTTATGGAAACGTAGTGAAGAAGTCGTTCAGAACACTTCCGACCTCTCCGCTTCGCCGGCGAGGCTGCAAAGCGGTCGCGGAATGACGTATGTAGGCATCAGCACGCGTATACATAATTCCATGGTAGTATAGATACCACAGCAGAATTTTTTTAGATGTTTGCAGTCTCGAATCCTCGATGGCGATGTGTTTTGGTGTAACTCCGAGCGATCTGCACGGCAACCTGAAGGCATCAAAACCCAAATCGGAAGTTGTGATTCCTGAAGCAGTACTGAGACAACGGCGGCACCAAGCAGGTATGTATGTACGGCATAGGCACTCCGCTCTCCGGCGGCAACGGCGGCACGTCGAGGTGCCCGGTGATCCCCACGCATTCTCCAGCCCGTGGCCGGGAGAGAGATACATACACGGGTGGGCGCGAATAGCCGTGGGCGGCCGGCCACAACTACGATCGGATGCATAACGGCGACTGCATTCATTCCTGCCATCACAATCTCGATGGTCTCAGGACGAACGTGGAAAGAAGGGAAAGACGGCGAATCGACATCAGCATCTTCGGCGGGCTGTGCTCCTATCCAGGATAGCTGCCTTTTCCCGTCCGTCCCCCCTCAGCTTCCCCTCTCCTCTCTTACTCCCCCCCACATTGACACGCCTTGTGGCAAGGGCACAAGCAATGGATGGCGGCAAACGGAAACCCCCACACTGCGAGGCGAAAACCGTGGGTCTACTGAGTAAGCAGTCCGTCGATGCTGCGGCCTTGGACTAATCTTGCCGCCAGGATTGGTCTCGATGCTTGCTGCCACCGGAAAAGAGGAAACGATGACAACCCATCCATTGGCCGGACGTCAAACACGAAGAGAAGCGCGGTGCCAGCTTCTGTTCACCAGAGTTGAAACTTGACCGCCATCGCCATCGGAAGCCACCAAACCTCCTTGGACTGACAGGACGGCAGCCCAAAAAGAAACCATGAAGGGAAAAGTAAGGGACGACCGCATCGCATTTTGCTGCAGGCAGCCGTTGGAGAATGGGCCCCAACCAGCATTTCGATGGCTGCCGAGTCTTATGCACCCCACAAAGCAAACTCGCCCAAATTCCGAATTCGTCTGCGGCAGGGATGGCGGATGCACGGGATCGAAGACAATGATGCTCCAATTGAGGTGGCACGGCGGAGACGATCTCTCGCTGGCGTCGGCGTGTGACGATCGCAATGACGACCGGGATGGTGCTGGTAGTCGGCGTTCATCGCAGGCAAGACATGTTGGTTGATCGTGTTGGGTCCCGGTGGTTTCCTCGGAGGCCTCTCCCCCGCCCGTGACCGCCATAGCGCAATGGCTCTCCCTCCACTCTGGAGCACGTGGGCCTCACCACTTGGGCAAATAGCAGCGGTGGTCAATTCGGAACGTCTCCAGTCCGTGTGGGCAGGTCCCTACCTGCCCATAGTGTGTGTGTAAGGTACTCCGCATTCGCTGCAGCATGTCGTAGGTGATCAGTTAGAATGACTGAGCCTGAATCCAACTCTTTCTATCTATTGCTACGATAAAGACGCCGCATGTTTCACTGTCCCCGTGGACGACCCGTGGACCTTGTGACCGCATGGAAGATCTCAAAATCATCGTAAGTAATTCGGATCACTAACGGTATCCCAGATAGAAAGAAAAAAAGAAAGCAACAGGAATGACGCACGTTGCGATGAGGGAAGGGCGGGATTCGGGGGAGGGAAACCCGCATCATGGATGCCGATATCTCTGGGACCGTTGGTTGGTGGTGGATTTGGATTTATCCTTTGATTGTATGTAGGGCGGAAGGCCATGGTGGGGTAGGTGGAGGAGATAGACCTGGGTCACCAAGCGAGCCAAAATTTTGGTTCTCTTCTCTCGTGCAAACCAGCATATAACCAGCTCAAAGCTCGCCTTTCAAAATCCCATCATCCGCTTCACATCTCCAGTCCGCCGTTCATCCCCCCTCCGCCGTCACCGTATCAGCGTCTTTACATACCCCCCTCTGACAACTCCTGGCCTGAGAATTCCTTTCCGTACACGGCGAGTCAATTGCAGCAGATATGTGTGGTATGTCGTGTGGCCTGGTGGCGGCCCTTTGTTCCTCATATCTCTACTCCGCTAGAATTATTGTTCGCTGATAATGGCGCCCGCTGAAAAGGAATCTTCGCCTGCCACAAGCACCCCGAAGTGCGGAAATTCAAGCCTCAAGCTCTGCAGCTGGCAAAGGCGTAAGTAAACGGGATCCTCTGGTGTTTTCGCTTTGTTTCTGCGCGTTGACTGACTTGTTGCTCCTGAAGAATCCGTCACCGTGGTCCGGACTGGAGTGAGTCTTATGATACCTTATCTACAGCGAAAATAAAAAAAGAGATAGCCCCGTTCTGACCGCAATTGGTAACTAGGTGGAAACATCATTGCCAAAGATACCAGTTTGTCCCCCCCTCACCTTCCCGTGCTCTCAAAACGTGCAAGATGGAAAATTGACATTCCAAACAGTTTTGACGCACGAGCGTCTGTCTATCGTCGGAATTGGTACCGCACTCAAACCACTGCCGCTTCGTCCGCGCCCTTATCTAACCTGCTGATTACAGACTCCGGTGCGCAGCCCTTGGTCAACGAGGCAGGCACCGTCTTCCTGGCCGTCAACGGCGAGATCTACAACCACAGAATCCTGCGCAAGAAGCTTAAGGGCACGCCCAAGTTTAAGACCCACTCTGACTGCGAAGTCATCTTGCACTTGGTACTACTAGCTAGACGGCATATACCGGTGATTGGAACGGAAGGGCTAATGATTTGAACAGTACGCAGAACATGATATCAACACTCCCAAATTCCTCGACGGAATGTTCTCCTTCGTCCTCTACGACAAGGAGAAGGACCGGGTGATCGCCGCCCGTGATCCTATTGGAATCACCAGTTTCTACCAGGGCTTCTCGTCCAAGACCCCCGGCGCCGTGTACTTCGCGTCCGAGTTGAAATGTCTGCATCCGGTGTGCGACAAGATCATCTCCTTCCCTCCCGGCCACATCTACGACTCCGCTACTGGTAAGACGACACGATATTTCGAGCCGACCTGGCTGCAGCCCAGCCATGTCCCCACCAGCCCCGTCGATTACATGAAGATCCGCACCACCCTCGAGAAGGCCGTCCGCAAGCGTCTCATGGCCGAGGTTCCCTACGGAGTCCTCCTCTCCGGTGGTCTCGACTCGAGTTTGATCGCCTCCATTGCCGCCCGAGAGACGGCTCGGGCCCGCGCCAGCGGCACCCTCGCCACGAACGGAAGTGCCAACGGCCATCTCGGTCTGGCACTCCAGCACGATCTCGTCGGTATCGACGACAGCGATGACGAGCTCACCACCATCACTGCCCTCCCGGAGCTCCACTCCTTCTCCATCGGCCTGGTCAACTCCCCCGACACCGTCGCCGCCCGCAAGGTAGCCGAATACCTTGGAACCGTCCACCACGAATTCAACTTCACTCTCCAGGAAGGCCTCGACTCCCTGCGCGATGTGATCTACCACCTCGAGACTTACGACGTGACCACCATCCGCGCATCCACCCCCATGTACCTCCTCTCGCGGAAGATCAAGGCGCAGGGCGTAAAGATGGTCCTCTCGGGCGAAGGCTCCGATGAGGTCTACGGTGGCTACCTCTATTTCGTCAATGCCCCCACCAAGGAGGAATTCCACGCCGAGACCCTCAGCCGCGTCAAGAACCTGCACCTATCGGACTGCCTCCGTGCCAACAAGTCCACCTCCGCCTGGGGCGTTGAGGCCCGTGTGCCTTTCCTTGACAAGGAGTTCCTTGAGGTCTCCATGAACATCGACCCGGCTGAGAAGCTCATCAAATGCGACCAGGGCCGCATCGAGAAGTACATCCTCCGCAAGGCCTTCGACACCTCGGACGAGCCCGATGTGAAGCCCTACCTCCCCAACGAGATCCTGTGGCGCCAGAAGGAGCAGTTTTCTGATGGTGTCGGATATGGATGGATCGATATCCTCAAGGTACTCCCCACCCCCTACAATTTCCTCCGCTACAATCTCCTCTCCCTACTAAGTCCTCTCCTCTCCTCTTCACCACTAACACGACCGACAAAAACCTAGGACACCGCCGCCGCGCAAATCACGGATGAGCAGCTCGCGAACCCCAAGCCCGAGTGGGGCACCGACATTCCCGACACGAAGGAGGCATACTGGTACCGTCTCATGTTCGACGAGCAGTTCCCTTCGCAGTGTGCCGAGACAGTGATGAGGTGGACACCGAAGTGGTCCAGCCAGACGGATCCGTCTGGACGCGCAATCGCCACCCATGTCGCTCGGTATGAGGAAGCTGCTGCTGCTTAAAGGAACGGGAGGAGTTTGCTTTTTTTTTTTTTTGGTTAGGTTTGGTGCCGTATTTCGCGGATTTTGTACCAAATTGTACCGTTCCGATGGGATGGATAGGGGGGTGGTTTGCGGGTTATGTGTATGTACTTATGTAACTACGTCTGCTAAACTACGATTTTGAGGTGAAAATGGGTTTTCTTGGGCAAATTATATGCTTTTTTTGTTCCTGGCCTCCCGAGTACTCGGAACCTTGCTCGCAGCTGCAATGTACCTAGGATATGGAAAGTATATAAATTGGCTGGTAGAGTATATTTGTCATCACTTATGTACGGTCTGCCAGGCATACTCTTGCCAAACCAGAACGAAGTCATGGAGTCTTGTCAACAGTTCCAGCAGCATCGCATGCTTTCATTCTCCGAGAACAGCAGTAGTGTAAGAAGCATACAATACCCCAAGCCAAACGTTTAGCCCCCAAATCTACAACTTCTGGTATTCCAGCTTTCCTTCGAGCTTCTTCATCTCCGCAACCTTACGCACGGCCTTCATCATGTCGTCCTGGTTGATAGCCTCGCGCTCGTCACGGATCGCAAAGAATCCCGCTTCCGTCACAACATTGCGCAGATCGGCACCGTTGAGCTGGTCACTCATCTTGACGACGCTTTCGTAATCGATCTCACCCTCCTTCGCCACGGTCGCCGCGTGGATCTTGAGGATCTCCATGCGACCAACTTCGTTTGGAAGCGGGATCTCGATCTTCCGGTCGAGACGACCGGCTCGTAGTAGCGCAGGATCGAGAGTGTCGGGTCGATTGGTGGCCATGATGATTTTGGTCTTGCCGAGGTAGTCGAAGCCGTCGAGTTGGTTCAGCAGCTCCATAAGCGTGCGTTGGATCTCGCGGTCAGCGGACGTGCCCTCGCTGAAACGCCGTCCCCCAATAGCGTCGATTTCGTCCATGAAGATGATACATGGCTCGTGTTCTTTGGCGTACCCGAACATCTCACGGATCAGCCGCGCACTCTCACCGATGTACTTGTCGACGATGGCAGAGGAGACAACTGTGGAAAGTAACGTAAGCGTCTTCATCCTCGGGTTGGTGGCTCTTGGAAAAGAACGAACCTTTAAGAAAGTTGGTCTCCAGTCCGCTTGCAACGGCTCTTGCCAGCAGTGTCTTTCCGGTTCCTGGAGGCCCGTAAAGCAACACTCCCTTTGGTGGTTTGATTCCGATTCGCATAAATAGCTCCGGGTTCTTGAGCGGAAGTTCGATGACTTCTCGCAGCTCACGGATCTGATCGTTGAGACCACCGATACCGCCGAACGACACCTGTCCCGGGTCCTCGAGCGACATGTTGTAAACGAGCGGATCGACCTCGCGTGGTAACATCCGCATGATTGTCAGTGTCGTCATGTCCAGCGCCACCCGTACTCCCTGTTTTAACTTCGCTTTGTCGACCTTGGAGCGGCAACCGACCACATAGCGGGGACCGGAAGAGGCTGTAATAGGTTGGGCGTCAGTTACCTGCGGCGAGTGGGGGGTGGGCGGCGGGTGCACGAGCGCGGATACCTTTTACGATGACTGTAGAGGTCAGCAGAGGCTCAGTAGAAACGGGGATTACGGGAGAGACATACACCGCTCGTCGTCCAGCTGCTTCAGCACCTCGCCGATGATCTGGCCCACACTCTGTAGTGCTTTGATGTTGTCCTCAGTATGATCGAAATCTTTGGTGAGCTCCTTGATCTCCATCCGTAGTTCCTTGAGCTTTGCATCCCATTCCCTGTGCTCTAGAAGCTGTATGAATGGTTAGATGTGCCCTAGAAATGCACGTCGGCGGGGTCTCATTGCTACCTTCTGCTTGTAATCGGCCAGCGCTTGCTCGCGCTCCGGATCGGGGGCCATGGCCGTAGTGTAGTGCGGGTATTCGGCGAGGAGGTTAGATTGCGGGTTGTAGTAGCGGTGGGCGGCGGGAGTCGATGGATTGTAAGATGGGTAGTGATAGCTTTGGTGTTGCTGTTGGGCGGCGGGACTGTGTTTGTTTGAGGCACGCTAGCATCATCTATCTTACGCTTTATGCCAGCCCTAGATGTACTCACCCGTAGTAGACTGCAAACCGGCACCGCCACAAAGTCACCCTGAGTGCCACCCCCCAGCTTGAACCGTTGTCAACACAGCCACGTCCCTACTAAGCTTAATTCCAGCGCCAGGAACCTGCAGGGTTCACGAGCATGAGAAGGTGAATTACAGAAGAAGCAGCCATAAGGAAAATCTCCTGTTGCTCATCCCACAATCCGTTCGATCTTTTTTTTTCTCTCTAGCGGCGACTTCTGGGCAGACTTGTTTCTACATAATTGAGTGTGCCTGCCCTTTGCTCGTACTCACCACCCTGTCCCTCGTTCCTCTTTACCCACCTTCACACTCGTTTTCGATATATACCCCTTTTTGCCTATTGCGTGAATGTCTACTGTAGAATCCAACGTCAAAACAGCTGCGGCTGCGAACAAGCCCTTTGAGCTCCCTACCGATGCGGCCGGAAACGAGAAAACACAAGATTGGCTCTGGGTATGATACTTCCTCTGGATTGTGCGTTGGATTTGCTGGCTGGCTGACTTGTTGCGCAGACATACCAAGAAGAGCCTCACCGGACACGAAGACACCAGATCATCAAGGCGCACCCAGAAGTACGAACTCTCCCATCGTGATCGCGGCGCTCCAACTGACTTGTGTCAACAGGTAACCAAACTCTGCGGACCGGAGCCATTGACGAAATGGACGGTCCTCCTTGTGGTCTCGATCCAAGTCACCTGCGCGATCCTGCTGCGGAACACGCCGGTCCTCAGTTGGCCGTTCTTCCTGACCGCATACTTCATCGGCGCTACTTCCAACCAAAACCTGTTCCTTGCTATTCACGAGATCTCCCATAACCTAGCATTCCGCAAGCCAATCTGCAATCGGCTGCTGGCCATATTCGCGAACCTTCCCATTGGTATCCCCTACAGCGCGGCTTTCCGAGTCAGTCCCCATGTCCACTCATCCGCAGCACACGACTAACGGTTTATGCAGCCATACCACCTGATTCACCACAAATCCCTCGGAGTCGAAGGACTCGACACTGATCTTCCCACCCGGCTCGAGGCTGTGTTCCTGGACAGCATCGCGGGAAAGGCCTTCTTCTGTACTTTCCAGATCCTTTTCTACGCCCTGCGGCCGATGGCAATCTTCCAGCTCCCTTTCACGCACATCCATGGCCTCAATCTTGCAACCCAAATCGCCTTCGACTGCCTGATGGTAAACTACTTCGGTTGGCACTCAATGATCTACTTTCTGGCCAGCAGCTTCCTTGCCGGCAGTCTGCACCCAACCGCTGGCCATTTCATTAGTGAACATGTTTGTCCCCTACGCGCTCCACCCTCAATAACCCCCCGCTAACATGCGTCAGTACGTCTTTGAGCAACATACCCCCGCACCTCAGTCCGCACCCTCCGCCATCGCCGCCCCAGAGACATACAGTTACTACGGCACACTGAACTTCTTCACCTACAACGTCGGCCTGCACAACGAGCACCACGACTTCCCGGCCATCCCGTGGACCCGTCTCCCCAAGCTCCGCGAGATCGCAAAGGAGTTTTATGAGCCCTTACCGACACACAAGAGCTGGTCATATGTCATTTTCCAGTTCATCACCGATCCCAATGTTAGCTTGTGGTCGCGTGTTAAGAGGGACCAGCGGAGGAAGGTGGAAGCTCAATGGACAGAGGGAGAGCTGGAGGGTATGGCCGAGGTCATTAAGAAGGACTGATGCGGTTGTTCGGCGATACCTTCAGCGGATGCTCACTTTTTTTTTGACATGCGGTACGCTCCGTGCGCCAACTGTATACACACTACTGGCTGGGAGTTTTATGGGTTGTAATTTTGATACATAGAGCTTCTTTTTGAGGTTATGATTGATAATTGTTAGGACTGGCTAGAATTCATGAATTTGGGAAAGAGGGTGGAACCTATTATGACCGGCTAGAGCCCGAGAGTTGAAAACCCGAGTGCAAGACCGCGATAGAGTGGGAGCATTTCCTGTAGAAGGAATCGCTATTCCTCATGCCGTCTAATTCCGGCATTCGGGGTGGGAAGGAGAGCTCCAGACCCGGTGGAGGAGGACGAAGGAAGTATCAGAATGGGAGCTGCAGGAGAGGGAGGAAAGGGATGAGACGAGGCGCAGGGACGCGGAGATGGGGGCAGAGGTGGCAGAAGACCTAGATTCCTCCCTGCACTCTTTGCTGTCCTGTCAACGGTGGAAGAGGAAAATGAGGAGGAGGGGGTAGTGACGATTTTTCTTCGGGTTTCTTTTTCGTCCTTTTTGTTTTTTTCCTATGTTTTTTTCTTCCCTTATTGCGCTTCTTATCTCTTCGGGACAGGCCAGGGCGGAGTTGATGGGAAACGGTGTGTGTATATCTCGCCATAGTCCAAACAAGTAAGAAGTAAGTACTTATTTAGGCTGCATTTGAGCAATGAATAAACAAAAAAAAAAACTAAAAAAAAAACTCCGACATCTACATAGTATATCACTCGTCCAACCGCCCATTCACGTGCCCCGATGCGAACATCAATCTGCACCGACGCGTTCCTCATTCCCAGCCCCACAACAAATCACCATCATCACCGTCTCCAGCAGCTTCCATCAACCACACTCGCGAGCATGTCGTCGCAACCCGCCGCCAAATCCATAAACCTCCAACTCCCGCTCACCACGCTTCCGCCCCTTCAGACCACCACAAACATCGATGCGACCGTCAATTCGACTACCAAAGTTCGCCCCCCTCACACATCCCGTTCCATTCCACTAGCTGAAGCACCCAAATAACAGAGCGCAGACCTAGCTAACACTCACAGAATCTTAATGCGCTCCTTCTGGCTAGCAATACGCTGCGGCAACGCACCGAAGGGGCGGCAGAGAAGTTATCCTCCATGCCGAGAACGAGCGCGGTCAATCATGCGCTATCACATCTTACTGCTGCTGCTGTGGCAAGTGAGGAACGCGAGTGGAGATAATGGATGATGGGGGGGGACAATGTTTGATTGTTTTATTTTGTTTTGCAGCTATGGTTTGGACAAATGGCGCTTCGAAGGGCAAAGGGAAGACAACAGAATCGGATTGAAATCGAATTAACAGAGGGGAGGACATGGGGGTTACACCGTTCCTAACTGCTCGAAGTGAACACACGGAGCGACATGTGTGGTTACTGCGAATCACATTCCGGGTGGCCGACCGGTGCCATACTGAGTTCCTGGAGGTCCAGCCGCGGTGCCAGGGGCAGCACCGGGAGGGCCAGGTTGCTGGGCTTGCGCGTAGTACGCTTGGTCTATAACTGGGTCAACATATGCACGCAATGCAACAAGTGAGGAATACATACAGTACTGAACGTAGGCAGCATATCCACCATATGCGGCATACGGATCCGCTCCACCGGCGTTGCCATAGTATGCAGCGTAAGGATTGTATGTGGCGGCGGTTGTAGCGGGATCGGCTCCCGGGGAAGTGGCTGAAGGCGGAGGAGGAGGCGGTGCCGCAGAGGACTGCCCAGTGGGAGGAGGTGGGGGAGGCGGTGGTGACCCACCAGCTGGTTGCGGTTGTTGCTGGCCGGGGCCGTAGCTGGAGCCGCCGCTACTGACACCGCCACCAGCGCCATAGCCGGGGAAGCGCGTGGGCTGCGGCTGAGACTTATGATCCTCATACTGCTGTCGAACGGAAGCGACCAGATCCTCACACAACTCCTTGGCACGTTGAACTTCGGCGGGATCGGGGCCACTGTGGCTCGTCAGTAATGTTCCTCGTTAGAAAGACGGATGGACGTACGTGACGTGGAGGTACAACGGGTCATCGCTCTCCTCAGTGCCATGTTCCCTGAAGCCGGAACCACGGCCCTTGATCTGAACACGGCAGCGGGTCTCCTGTTGAATATGTTTGACATACTGGCCGCCGTGGCCTACAACCGATGCGCGCAAGTTGAAACCGGGGATAGGCTCCAAACCAACGGGTATCCTCTCTTCGGGCCACTTGCGCTATAACACAGTTTTGTCAGCAATGTAATGTTGCCGCCTCCACTAGGGGTATGCCAACCCTGCCGTATTCGTCTCGCTCCACCGGCTCCGGCGGTTCCCGTCTCCGGAATCGACGTTCATCCACAAGGTTGGGAAGCTCCTGCTTCATGAGCTCCTCGATCTTTGCCACGGCTTTCTCGAGGCCTTCCTTTGTGGTGCTGGTGATATGAAGGTAAAGTGGGGGGTTCTGTAACGATTAATCAGCAACCAGCCACAGCAAGCAGATGGATGAACACATACTCCTGGAGTTGCCAGGGATTTGTCTGGATAGTAGGCTCCTCGGGTCGTCACATCTTGAAAGAAAACTGCATGAGCAAACAAAGTCCTAACAAGTATTAAAAGGTGAGAAAGAGCGTACCCGCGCCAGTTTCTTCTTTGATCTAAATAGGCACGGATGGAAGTCAGCGGAAAGACACGTAAGGGTTTTGTGCAATCTGTAATTGCGCGGGTGAAGTTTTAGTTCTCCAAACGAAATCATCACTGCAGAAAGGTAAATAGCTGGATGTCACATAAGAGTAACAACCAGTACCACCACCAAAATATAGGAATGGGGAGGGGAAATAAGATGATGTATAGTCCAAGACTCGGAGGAGCTTTACCATTTTCTGAGTTGCACCTTTCGTCAGCGTATACCGGTTTCTTAGATCATTGACTTCGATGTCCTTGATGTAATCGCCATCCGCGATGTACATCTCACTGTTGAACGTATTGGTGGCCGGGGGACTCGATGACTTGCCAATGCTCTGTCAACCCGTTCAGTCAGCCACTACCCGAGCGGAATATGACCGAGATTGGGGTCGAAAAACACACCGAACGAATGGGAGGGACGTCGACGTGTTGAACCCCCCGCTTTGCCTGTATTTGTGCATTGATTCTTGCAGCGGCAGCAGCTGTCACGAGTTTAGCTATACCCACAATACAATACGAGCGCCAGTGACTGTAGGAGTAGTGGAGGTAGTACGAACCTGCAGCAGCCGCAGGATCTACAGCCTTCTTGGGTACGGGGTCGGCCGAGGGAGTAACAGACGAGCGAGCAGTGATGGTGATGGGACTCCTGCTGCGGCGACGCGAGGAGCTTGCCGGTGAGCGAGAACGGCGGTCTTCGCGTGGGTGGTCACGCTCACGTTCACGGTGTCCATGTCCTGTTTCACCGAGGCGGTCATCCCAACGGGAGCGGCCAGAAGAACGTTCACGATCTCCACGATCTCCGCGATCATCTCCGCGGTGCAAGTGATGCTCTCGGTCACGGTTGAGTCGGGGGTCTCTAGGCACATCGTCCCATTTGCTGCGCTTTCGGCGGTCGGGGGAGCTGTCCGTCATTTCTTCTCCGTGAGACTTGGCGAGAGGTTTGGTTGTCGAATAGTCGGGGCAGTGGAATGCTGGAATATTCGTGGTTGGATTACAGTTTCGCGGGGAAACTGTTCGACTTCCCAACCGAAGAGGTGATTGATTCTCTCGAATTCGCAGAGAGAAGATGAAGTGCTGAAGTTAGGCATGCCACCAACTGCAGGCATGACTCGACTAACTAGCGTGCCAAGACACACAACCAATTGGGTGGGGAAGGAGCGAGTTGTCACCATAAACTCCAACGTAGTTTATCTCCGTGAGGAAGAAAGCTCTGTTGGCAAATGTTTTTAAAGGAAAAATAACAGCCAAACGTCCCCGATGACTACAGATTAGAAAGCCTATCACATTCCCGCCCTACAGTTCGGATTGCCGTTCGCCGCTTGTACCGGAGAGCAAAAAGGAACCGGTTGTATTGGTGGGCGTTGCTAGGGTTATTTTTTTCGGTTCACACCTTTCACTCGTTCATCCTACTTCTACAAGTCGCACCCTCACTCCCGTCCAATTCAACCCCACATCTCAATTGCCTGTGCTTGCGGAGCCTTCCCCCTCCAGCAGCCATGGCCGTCCCCCGCACTCTCCTCCGCCTTGCTGTCCCGCGTCTCACGCGTGCCAGCAGCTCCTCCACCTCGGCATTAGCCTACAAAGCACTTCACCGCCGCGTGAAGCCGCTCCCCACATCCGACACGCCCGCGTGGTCCGCCTCGGCGGCTGTCTCCAGCATCCTCTACGAGACTCCGCTGCCCTCGTCGGCCCCGCCAAAGCGCCACGTGCTCAACTGCCTCGTTCAGAACGAACCGGGAGTGCTGTCCCGCGTCTCTGGAATCCTGGCTGCCCGAGGCTTCAACATCGACTCCCTCGTCGTCTGCAACACCGAGGTGCCGGATCTCTCCCGCATGACCATCGTGCTGTCGGGCCTCGACGGCGTGGTCGAGCAGGCGCGCCGGCAGCTCGAGGACCTCGTTCCTGTCTGGGCTGTGCTGGATTACTCCACCACCCCGTTGATCCAAAGGGAGCTGCTGCTCGCCAAGATCTCGACCCTCGGACCGGAGTACTTCAAGGAGCTACAGGCTCACCACCGCGAAATCGCCGCCGACGGAGAGTACCACGATGTCGCCCTCGTGGAGAAGGACTTCCATCCTAGTCAATTGGCAGCCTCGGAGGCGCTGAGACACAAGCACGAGCACTTGCGCGCGGTCACGGAACTGACTCATCAGTTCGGTGGAAAGGTTACAGATATCTCGGAAAACAATTGCATCGTTGAGCTGTATGTATCCATTGTATACCAATGGCCTGGTTGAAAGGGCGAATTCTCACTCGATGCATAGTGCCGCGAAGCCGTCCCGTATTGACGCATTCCTGAAGTTGGTTTCTCCCTTCGGAATTCTCGAGTCCGCCAGAACTGGTGCGCAACCCCGACATTCCCTCTCCTGCTCTGTCCAGCGTACATTCTGACTCGGGCCTAGGTCTGATGGCGCTTCCCCGTACTCCCCTTGCTAAGGCTAGTGAAGAACTCGACACCAAGGGCGCCGAGGATGTCGTTGATGCTAGTGCTCTTCCGCCTGGTTAAACGCTTTTCCGACATTGGTTTCTTGCATACATCGGTTTGTTGGATTCGGTGAATTGGGTTGTGGCATGACGTGCGATGTGGTGGATGGGACCCCCAGGAAGCCCAACACACTGAACAAGCCATGTGGTAAATTCATGAGACGATCACATCCGTACCGGTACATATCCTCTTATACTATTTCATTTTCCCACATCAAGCAAAATAATTCGCAAACGCCATCTCCAATGCTTCCGAAACAACATAAAAGGAACTCAGAACTCGTAAACGTACATGGCTCTTACCCATGCCTCAAACAGAACCCCGCTGCTTATAACCGTACATGAGCGCTGACAGGTTCACTGGCGTTATAAAACACTTCCATGACCAAGTTTCCAATACTAATCTTCGTCATAGCCTGCGCATGAATCTTGAGCTGCCCTCCGAGCGCCTTCCTCATCGCCTCATAGCCCACACCATCAGGACCCCACTTGACGGGCAGCTTCGGTGTCATCGTCCCGCCCTTGTTGCCAGGATTGATCAAAAACCTATTTCTATAATCGATTGTGCCGAGCGTGCTGCCGTTGTACAAGGCCGAGCCGTTTACAACATGCATGACGATTCCGTTGTACGGGAGAGGGTTGCGGATGTAGAAGTCTGCGGTCGATGAGAGGAGATGCATCTACAATGCGTATTAGCTGCAAGGCTCGAAACGATGGGGATGCTACTTCAGGCGCTTACAGTGGCGGATTCTATGAAGTGCTCCGGTGGCTTAGAGGGGTCGCTTTGGCCTATGCGCGGCATGGGGATGGAGATTTGGAAGGAAGAGAGGGCTCGGCCTAGCTCGGGGAGGCGTGGGAAGGATCCCGCGTGGGTGCTGATGGTGAGGGTTGCGTTGAGGCCTGAGAATGGTATTAGAGGATGTAAAACTCCTAAGAGAATGGAGATGATGGACCTGAAATGTAGTTCCCTAGCAACTCTTCCCCAGCCTTAACACCCTTTTCCCCACCGTACGGCTTGGGGTCCCAAGACGCACCGACGACGATGTCGTTCTTTCCCGGAACAACGTGTATATTCTTAATAGTTCCGTTTCCGATGATATACCCACCGTAGCTCATAGCGACATTGGAGTACGGAATGAACGCCTCCCATGGCATTGGGTTCTCCGCAGACACACTAATCTTCAGGTTCATCGAGTCCTCGGTTGTACTTTCGATAACGATGTCATTCAGTGTTGGAAACGGGAGTGACCTGAAATCCGGCAGGGCGTCGAGGGTGATATTCCCAGATGCGGGAATCTTGTGCACAATGAACTCACCGAGACTGGTGTTAATATCTGCATCTGCCGTGCCGTTGATCCCTAATTGGATGGCCTTACCACCTCCAAATAGGATCTTCCGGGCAACTTCCCCAAATGTGTCGTAGTCGGTCACATCCAGCGGTGCATCAGTCACCACACCGCTGACCCTGAGGAGGTTGTCCTTTCCAGGGATACGCTCCGTAGTGGCAGGAATCCACTCCTTGATGTCAAGTGTGCCGAACCCGTGATCTCGGTAGGAAATATCCGTCAACGCCTTGAGTTTGGTGATGTCGATGGGCAGGTTCATCCCCTTTGGGAGTGCAATCACAGCCTCCACTGTTGCGCTGAGAAGTGGGGCAGCACCTCCGGAGTCACCAGGTAGTTTGATATTGACATGTGAGAGCCCGAAGGACTGGACGACGTTATCGGAAGTATGGCTAGGAACAGGAACCGGCACTGTGACGCTGCGGAGTAGTTCGACCAACCATACTGGGGCCCTCCCCTCATGGTTAACTCCATCACCGCCCACGTACACAACCGCGTTCTCTCCGTGAAGATAACTCCCAAGGAACCTATCTATGGGGGACAGGCTTTTGTTGGGGCAGATGGTTGTTAAGTCGACTGGCAGCGATCGAATGAGGCTTGCCACGTCGACTACGATATCGGTCTTCGGTTTGATGCTGATTCCAGAAGACGTGGCGCTGGCGGTCTTGATATGGGAACCGCTCTTACATCCGGGAAGAGAGACTTCGAATCCCAAAGGAGACACATTGAAGGCGAAGGGGTACGGGTTCTCAATCACCACCGAAACGTTGGCTAGAATCGCCCTTTTGTGATCAACCTCCACCTCTTGGACATGAAGCCTAGTCACCTCGTAAGCGGGAAGCTCTGGGAGGTCTGAAATTATCGTCAGCTGTGTCACGACTCTACCGGGCTCTCGGGGAAAAGTCACCTTCCAGGACGATTTCCCGAGTCATCCTGCCCGGATTCACTGACAAAAACCACTTTCTTATCCTCAGATCCACCTCTCCCATTACTTTGATAGAACTCAAGTCCCCGGATAGGTAGTCGTTCGCCAGCAGGCGGATAGTATCAACCGAGCCCGGCTGCGTGTCCGTCACGAAATTGAGACTGGTTGTGTGTCCATTGCGAATGTCAATGGTCATCCCAGGGACCCGAGCCGTCCCCACCACTGCATTATCGTAGTCGGGTAAACGTGCGCGGACATCAAACTCCTTCACCGTCACATGCCCAACGACGTATGTCCCAATCTTTCCCAGTGTACGCACACCCCAACTCTTCACTCGTCGAGCGTCGACATTGATCTTTGCCTGCACAGCCAGCTTCACACCCTTGTCGGTGAATGAGTCGACACCAATACTGTTGATATCGAACGCCACCGCGTCCTGAGCATACCGTCCAGCGGCAGCAGGAATAATGAAGCTCAGCGTGAGAATCGAGAGTATCAGGATGCATAGAGCAGCGAGCGCTGTTGCGGTCCAAATTCCTCGCCTACGATCTTTGGGTTCTGGTGTTTGCGGTCGCGAATGCGAAGGAGTTGTCTGATACGATCGAGGCTCTAATGTTGTGAGGAGTGGCGAATGCTCGGAGGGATCTTGACGAGATTGTATGTTCGCGAGGAGGGCCGTGAGCGACTCGGCAGTGGGCCCGTTGTATCGAAGCAGAGGTGTGCGCTCGCAGGAAGGGTCTTCTCCATGGTTTGAGCGGTTAGACCGTATACTCGACGTCTTTCCGTCCTGCGACTTCACACTGGGCGCCTTGACGCTGACGGCCTTGACGCTGGGCGTCCGCGAAAACATGGCGATATGGGATGAGCGCTGGGTATCGCCCAGTGGCGCGAACGGTGGCTTCAATCGCTGGTCCTCGTGGCAATATCCGGACCCGACGAGGGGTTGCTGTTCCTGTACGATAAAGCTTTGTTCCGGGTATCAGTTCATGGAGCTGTTGAGGTTACAGTTGGCGGTATAACGTCGAGCTTGAGCGACAGCTATGGTGCGACTACATTCAATGCTGTATAGGATAGAGGTGGCAATATATCGGAGCAGGTATTGCCCCGTTGTTATCTCTGGCGCAGAGCGATAAGGCGAGAAGCAGTATCTATGGTGGCGTTGTCTGGGCGTGGGCGTATGTAGTGAAGTATAAGACTCGAAGTGGTGACGACAACGACAGCCACGTCGGCCGTGCCTGGCTTTGGCCCCCCCTCGAGCCAGTCTCCTGGTTTCGGGCATTGGCATGGCGCTTATGGCTGTGTGATGGCTCCACGAAACGAACGCTGCCATCGGGTGTGACACCTATCATACTCACGGGGATAGCCAGATATCCTGGAGTATGTACGTATGCTCTTACCAGGGCAGAGTTCAGACATCCTCGTCCATCCCTCTCTCGCCGACGAGTGGTTTCTGCGCCGTTTCGAGGTCTCGGATTCGCGCGATTGGTATGGACCAAGCATTGCGCCGAGGGGGTGTCCTGAGCGCATTATAACGGAATAGCTAACCAACAGCACGCAGGCCATCGTTCAGAGATTCGGGCCCGTGTCGGTGAAAAGGCAGGAAAAGGGACCCTGTTTCTCTCCCCGCGTTCACGATTCGTTTCGCGTGGAACGAAGGCAGCCAATGAGGCACAAATCAGATGATAACTATGCGGTCTTGGAGGATGTACGGTTTCGAGTTCCGACATTTTCTTCACCTCCACCGCGGCTGCCGCCGTCCATCACGGTCGACTTTCTCTCTGGGAGCCCCACAATCCGTGCGGGAGCTCGACCCGCAGACCGCCTTACCGGCATCCGACGATACCCGCTCGTCGCATCTTCTTCCGATGGGGACGGGCCATTTGACTTCTCGGTCGTCCTACAGATGAGAAAGGTGAATGGGAGTCCCCGGTTGCTCGGGAAACGGAACGTCGGGCCAGTGTTGGATGAATTTGGATGACAGCGACGTGGCTGCACGTAGCTGGCTGTGTCGATCGATTTGTAGTCTTCCAATGGTCGTTGACGGTACATACAGAAAGTATCTCGGGGACTTGCGCAGCTCGATAAGGTTATTGGTGATGCTCAACGCAAGCGCCATTCTCAATTATGTACATACGTATGTACCGTGGCCCGTCAAACCGCTGGCAGGAAAAGTAGTTAGATCTGCTTCTAGGATAGATAGATACATGGCATGTAGATAGGTATGCATATCTACTCTAGAGTAGACACGCGGATCTCTCCAGAAAGACGCTAGTTAACTAAAGACGACTATCCAATGGGCTAATCCGGGTTACATCTTCGTAGCCTGATATCTACTTACTTAGTTATCATCAAAGAGCACGAGCAACCAGCTGAGTTCAGTGGCATGTGACGTCGAAGCTTAACGAACTTCAGTTCGCAACTGTCTATGCGCCCCGGGCCCGTCGGGCAGCGGAAACAAGGAAATGTCAACTGGATCTGTTCGCCCGACCAAAGAATGCCGGGCCGCACCACCGCCGCTCACCCCGGACAAGACCACGAAAATGGATTAATCTTAACCATCTATCTAATCTTATCAAATCTTGTTCGCACTGTGATTTGGGCAACGCACGCAAGATTGCCCTGCGAATCACGGCATTTGCAAACAATCAAGATAATCGGGGAAAATATGTCGTGAAACATCGCAACATTCAACCGCCCCCGCATCAACCCCATCGCACCGCCCCCGCAACTCAATCAAGAAGAATGTCTTTATGCAAGGCAACTCTCCGTGCGGCCTCGAAGTCAGCAACAGCTCGACCACTAACATCGACTCGCGCGTTGTCAACGGTCGGCCCCATCGCAAACCTGTCGCCCTCCCCATTGGCACCGCGACACTTCCTCTCCATTGCGGACCTGACTCCCAAAGAGCTTTCTACACTGGTCCGTCAGGCATCGAGGGCGAAACATGCGATCAAGTCGGGAAACATTCCATCTTCGCTGCAGGGTACGCTGGCCGGAAAGACTGTCGCTCTGATGTTCTCCAAGCGGTCCACACGAACCCGAGTGTCGACCGAAGCGGCGGTAGTGTACATGGGCGGCCACCCAATGTTTCTTGGACGGGATGACATCCAACTCGGGGTTCGGCCACCGTAATATCCATCTCGAAATCCGCAGTCGCTGATCTCCGTCCCCAGGTCAACGAGTCCCTTTACGACACCTCGAAGGTGATTTCGTCGATGGTTTCCTGTATCGTCGCCCGTGTGGGTCCCCACTCCGACATCGCCGAGCTCGCCAAGACGTCGACGGCCCCCGTCATCAACGCCCTCTGCGACTCCTACCACCCGCTCCAAGCCGTAACCGACATTCTGACCCTCTCGGAGTCCTTCCCGACGCTGGCGGGCCTCAAGGTTGCGTGGGTCGGTGATGCCAACAACGTCCTCTACGATCTCATGATCGCCTGCGGAAAGCTCGGGATCAGCGTTTCCGTCGCAACCCCCAACGGATACCCGGTCGACGAGAGGATGCTCGCCATCTCGCGCGAAGCCGCCTCGACCTCCGGCGCCGCCATCGAGACCTGCAGCGTCCCCGAGGAAGCGGTAAAGAACGCCAACGTGATCGTCACCGATACCTGGGTGTCCATGGGCCAGGAATCGCAGAAAGCCCAGAAGCTGAAGCAATTCGCCGGATTCCAGGTGTCCATGGACCTTGCCAGCCGCGGAGGCGCACACAAGGACTGGAAGTTCATGCACTGCCTCCCTCGCAAGCCAGAGGAAGTCACTGACGAAGTCTTCTACTCGACAAAGAGTCTGGTGTTTTCGGAGGCGGAGAACAGACTGTACGCGGCCCTCGCGGCCCTGGAGGCGTTTGTGGTCAAGAAGGGACGGTTTGAGGAGTAGATGTGGTTGGGCTGTGATCGAATAAGGAATAACCTTTGCGCTGACATAACAATACATATGTTCTACATAGCCTGCCGGGCAAATTCCTGGGGGCTGGTTTTGTGGGTAGACTGGGCCAGCCAGCAAATGGGGAAAAAAAATACCAGACTGCCCCGAGCGATTGGAGACAATTGTTGCTGCCATTCTACAGTGCTATATTAGGTACATAGCAGATGTGAATTGTCCTACTGAAGCCCAGGCGGAGTTTCTCCAGAAGCATTTGATCTATCCAGTACCTTTCGCTTTCTTTCTCGCTCTTCTCACCCGACCCTCTGTTGCCACAGATCCTGGGTGTTGCGTGACGAAGCGGGGCGAGGGGATTGGCCCCCTCCCTTGCTGGGGGGGTGCGGGTCTGGCGACGGCACATTTGCCCCCCTCTGAGAGAAAGAGAGGTGGTGTCCGCAATAGGTATTGGGGTCGGCCGACGTACATAGTTTTCTGTTTGGTGGGTGGACCGGTCTGCTGGTAAAACCGACTGAATATTTGCTGGCTCACATGCCGGCCAGTTTATAGACGCTAAAATTTTCTCGGCTGGCTATATAGAGCATATGATAATACGTACCCTCCCTCTATTTACGCTTCCGGTTCTGGGTGATGGTACATATGCGCATTCTTACTGACACGAGTACATACCTATGTACGTAAAATATGACTGCTGACGCCCCGCCCCCATCCTGTGTATGTATGTATGTGCTGCGTGTCCAATTTGATACCTGCCAGCCTGCTTAAGCTTGTGCTGTACCTATATATGCGCAGCACATACACATGTAAGTACAATGTATGTAACTGGTGACTCTTGATCCCCGGATCGACAATCCATCCACTCAATCCCATCGCACGTGATACGCACCCCATGAACCATGCTCGCCCATCCTGGGCGCAGGAAAAAAAAGTGCAGCTTGGCGGCGTACATGCACTTCTGTCGTACGTGGATACTGCGCACGAATGGACAACGAGAGACGGGCTCATGGGTATCACGCGGGACATAGGCGATTGGGGGGGGGGGGGACGAAGATCTGCTGCGTCTCAACCACTAGTCACCAGCCACAACAACGAACGACGGCAACATGACTCAAGAGCCAACTCACAACACCCGTTCCGCCGCCTCCATCTCCCATGTTCCAGACGGCCGAAGGTACGTAATACATCTCGCCATCTGGGCTTTACACTATAATGACATCTGTTTGCCTAGCAGAATGCTCTGCAACTGTAACAGGCCGGATTAATGCTTCCCGAAATCGTTCTGGATATCGTGACGAAAATAAATGCCTCCGAGAATGATAGCTTCTACCTTTCCTCGGGCAGAGCATCCTCCCCCCGAGGCACGCCGCCTCCCTCTGGCTCTCCGGGTTCGCTACTATCCTCCCTAGCCATATCCTCCTCCTCCACCTCCTCCTCCACCTGCTCTTCAATCTCTCCAATTGCATCCGCATTTCCGCCAATACCTCCACCATGCCTCTCTTGTTTCCAATACAGATCTGCCAACCAGTCAGCCTAGCGCCCCGCCATCCCAAGGCACATACAACACACCAGCCAAGAATTCCCCCGTGCTCGCCTCGTCGATGCCCTTGTCGGTCCTCTTGCGTACAAACCTCGGAAACCTGAGACTCAGCCCTCTCTCCATCGAGACGAGCCCCCGAGCCGCGGTGTACGTGGGGCTGAGTGTGACATCGGCGAAGGCGATTTCCCAGACCTCGCGGGGCTCGAACCACATGGTGGGGGTGAGCGCGCTGTCGTAGTATCCCTTCTTTGCGGAGCTCGTATTGCCACTGCCGGGCGCGTAGAACGCCGTGATCTCGCCGTAGACCTTGTCGGTGAACCCGGACATGCACTTGCACACCGCCTCGAGCTCGCCCGTCGTCGGGTTCCGCACCGCCAGCAGGATCGGAGACCACCACTGAGCCTTGCGGCCCTGGCCGTGCCACCCCCCGATCGGGATCAGGTCCAAAGTGTCGCCCGACGACGTGTAGTCTCTCTTCACCTTCAGCCACGACTCCAAGCGCTTGTCCGGCTCGTACGTGGCGAGCAGAGGCTTTCGTCGACCCCCGCGCTTCCTAGATGCTTCCGAATCGACGGGATGCGCGGGAATAGAAAGGTTGTCGAGCACTTTGACCATTATCCCCTCGCACCGGGAGGACAGCGCGGATGCGAAGAAGGTCCGCACAGTGTCGTGATCCGTCGAGATGGCGTCGAGGGACTCGACGAGCACGAACTTGCGTGGTATCTGAGTGAACTCTGTTCGCAGCAGCTCGCGCCGCTCGCGGAAGGACTTGGAGAGGAGTTCCTGTGTATCCCAATAAGCTCTTCTGGCCGCGCAGTACATGGATGAGAATAGATCGAGTGACCGACCTGGCCGTTCATATACATCAGGTCGAAAGCGAAGAGGCAGACTGTGACGCTGATATTCTCGATCTCCACGTTCTTCCGTTCCCTGCCAGCGAGCGTTTGGAACGGTTTCAACTCGCCGGTATTTGCATCCACGGCGACAACCTCGCCCTCTAGGATGAAGCTCGTGACACCCTCGCCCCGCACCTGCGGAACCAGTGCCACGAGATCCGGGTACTTACCCGTCATCAGTTCCAGATGCCGACTAAATATCTCAACCCTGCCGTTCTCGTCACAGTGGATTTGTGCCCTCTGTCCGTCGTATTTATACTCGCAAGCGAACTCTCTCCCTTGGAGCTTGACCAGCATCTCACCTAGGTCCCGCGTGATACTCCCCAGCATCGGCTTGAGAGGAATATGTAGCGCCATCCCACACACAGTCGGCAGGGCCTCCACCCTGCCCGCTAGAAGCGCATGAACAATGTCATTGTAATTCGGCCGCCGCGCAAAGCACTGTTTGAGCGTCTCCTCGGCGCGGTAGAACACCTCCAGCCGCTTCTCCTTCTCCTTGGGGACCTCAGAGTTCCCGAGTGTGAACGCTCGAGCGAGCGCAATGAGCATGGTCGTCTTGACGGCGCCGATACGCAGGTGCTGGATCAGCGTGCGGACGAGGTATCGGATCTCCTCGCCTCTGGCGTCCACCAGCAGACGCTTCACGTAAGTTTCTTTGATGTCTTGTGAGCCCTTGCCGGATGTGCCGGCTATCTTGACGAGCGTGCTGTACACGCCGACGATCGTCAATGGGGGTGGCCGCCGCATGGCCAACGTGCGCTGCGATGATTTGGCGGAGAAGGCGACATCGCCTGCCAAGTGATGTGTTAACGAGTGGATTGGAGAGCGAAGGGAAAGACAGTGACTGCACACCAGGGTCCCCGTGTTTATGGTACAGCTTCTTGAGAGTGGCCGGTGTTATCCCGCTCGTCTTGATGATCGCCTTGCTAATAGTCGAGCTTCCGACCCCGAGCTCGTTGCTCTCGTACGGCGGGCCAATATCATTCGTGGTGAGCCATACGGCCGGTAGCAGTGACTCAGGATCCAGCCGTATCAGAAGCCGTAGGATGTTCACCAGTGTGTCTACTATCTTGATGCGGGACCTGGTGGCATTCACCAGCACAAACGCCCGCGTCAGGAGCCCGTATGTTGCCCGGCCGTCTGGCCACTCCGTGACAAGGTGCTGGTAGTCGTCCGGATTGAAGGTGAGCGGATCGCTGTCCAGAGGGATGACCTGTGTGTTTTTGGAACCGACCCCTTCCGACAGAACTAAGGATCCTACGGTCTTTCCTTGGGAGCCGGGCAGTGGTGCTTCCGCTGAGGTCGCTTGCTCTCCGTCCTCCTTCTCTTCCGGTCTTTCAGCAGCTGTTTGCATTGGGGAGCCAGCATCCCCTCTCTCCCGCGAACTACTTCTCGGCCGCTTTGGTCCCGCATGGGAACTCAGGCCACTATTCTCCGCTACAGTCTGATTCTCTTCTCCCCATTCTCTCGCCAATTTCCGGGCAAACTCCTCATCCGTCAGTGTCGGCCCGTCAGCTTCTTGCGAGGCAGCGGGCTGTGGTAGTGGTGATGGCTTCTTCGCGAAAAAATGATCCAGGGTTTTCCCTTTGTACGGCGAGCCGGAGCTGGAGCTGGACGGGTTCTTCTTTCGTTTCTTGGCGGGACTGCCGGCGGCCATGGTGGTGATATGTTCTGGTTGCGGGGATAAACGTCTGCGAGGTGGAAGCTGTTGCCGTCATGACGTCCATTGATTACATGTTAGCTGCTGCCCGGGGACCCCTCTGTAGATATCTAGCTCTGGTTCCGGGATCTTCGTCATCGATCTAGCTATGTACCCGCACGGATGGACTGCCAACGCTCGGGTTCCCGATAGCCGTGCACGAGTGGAATTCCGACCGAATCGCTGTACGGCGTGCAGCCCTGCCAATTCCACGTTGTGCTGTGAGTGCTTTTCTTCACCCGGCACAGCTCGACGGCGCTCGGAATCCTCACAGTCACCGGCCGGTACCAGGCGGAAGCCGCTGCCACTCGGAGACCGAGTCACGTGGCGCACAACAGCAACAACAACCGCAGCATTCTATATTAATGCAAGAATTAAAAATCTATTTATTTATTCCTTGCCGATTTTTCGTTGGCGACTCCGCTTCTGTCTCTCCGCCTATGAGTCGCTGTACATTCTTGTCACTTGCTGCTGTTGCAAGTCGCTGCGTCCCCTCGTCGGCCAGTCATCCGTTCCATCTCCCACTCTCTTCCACCACCCGCCTGCCTGTTGTCAAACACCACACCCACCCCCCAGCAAAGGGACTTGCGGTTGGCCCGCGGAACGGTGCTGTCCCTACAACGTCACTACCCACCCTCTGCCCCGAACGAAACAATCCTTCCCACCCTTCCACCACTACGCCCACCTACCCGTCAGCTACATACCACCCAACCAACGAAACAACCCGAGCGCGACCAACGAAAACCCCGATCAAACCGAAGCCTCACCTACCTGTTAAAAAAAAAAAAGTCGCCGCACGCTTGCTTTTCCCGCGACCTCGCCTTGCTTTCGGCCTGGCCTATTTTTTTTTTAAACTCTAACGCAACGTAACGTAAGGAAACTTCCTACCACCTCCCACCTCCACCACAAACCCAAGCTGCTCCACCCAAATCCACCCTGGAAGTAGTTCCACTCAATACCCCCAAGTCTACACTCCTGCCGTCCGTCAAACACCCCGCAGTCCAACAGCCAACCCGATCCTCCCGATCTCTGTGACCCCCCAAACTCCCCCCACATCAGGTGTTTTCTGCCTTCTCTCTTACGCTTTAACGAAAGCTCGCTCTGAAGGCTGCTCGGGTGGATGCAGACGGAGTGAGAACGAGAAGACAGACACGCACGGAATCGGAGAGAAGAGAGTGTGGTGTGTGAGAGAGATCTCCACCTCGATTAGGTGCCCCACTATCCCACACCACTCTTCCCAATCCTCCACTCACACTACCCAACTAGCAACAGAAATCTATCCTCCATACCACCACTACCACCGCTGCACAGAGCCTACCCGCAACTTCGAAACCGGGCGAGCATTCAAACCAACCCTCCCCAAAAGTTGCCTTCTTTCTTAGTCACTACACAGCCGGTAGAAACAGCCGTCATGTCGCACCAACACCAGCATCACTACAATTACTGGCAACATTCCCCTCCGTTCCCTCCTACCCCAGTGGAATACCCTCAGTACGCCTTCGCCGATGTGCGGCCGCAGCACAATCAGCCCGATTATCCTCCGACGTCTCCATATCCGCAACAGCCGCATCCGCAGTACTACTCATATTCGTCACCACCCGCCCCGCTGCCGCCGCTGTCGGTGCCCCAGCCCCAGAACGGCTATCCCGATCCTCGATCGCCGTTGCAAACGAACTTCGGTTCAAATGATATGCACACGCCCATGCCGGGAGCGTTCGATTATCAGATCCCCGACATGGCCGACCTGAATCTAGAGGATCGCCCTCCATCACCGCAGTACGTGGGCCGAAGGAGCAAAAGCAAACCTAGGAGCAGGGCGTCGAGCAAGGCTTCCATTTCTACAAGGCCGACTTCGAGGGTAGAGCATCGGAGCATCCGGGGAAGGAAGCGTGCAATCGCTGCTCCCCCTCCTCCACCGCCGGGGTACAAGCCGCCGTACATTGAGAGCGTGGCAAATTCTCCGGTTCTGCTGCCGAGCTTGCCGTCGGAGTCGCAGTCGTTGCTGGAAGAGGATGAGGAGTACATAAAGTATTTTCAGAAAAGTATCGCCAAGGCAGCTGCGTATGCCAGTGCCAATGCCGCCACTCAAGCGGCGGAGCCTCCGAAGAGCAAGAGAGGCAAGTCCAAGAAACGGCCCCCGGTGCCTTCGTTTCCCGTGCCGGAGCAGGACCAACTCCCGCAGCTTGAACGCGATCGCACGCCGTACGCTAGTTCTTCGGCAACTACCAGTACGGCAGCCTCATCGCCTCCTCCAGAAAAGTTCCCGCTTGAGCGTGAACGGAGACAATATGGCGGAGCTACTGCGAAACGGGGATCGGATGCCGAGGGCGAGTTACACGGTGGAAATGGAGGTGGCGGATATGCAGGAAGCGATGGACGGCATTCGCCAGTTGTGGAATTGGAGCGTAAGCGGCGGCAATACGGTGGTTCCAGCGTTTATGCCAATCAACATGAGATGGAACGAGATGGCCGGCAGTATTCTGGTGGCAGCAACGACGCGGATCCAATGCCGCCGGAAGCGGTGCCCCGTAAACCTCAGCCTTACTCTCTGCATCCGGAGGCGGGCTCCCGTCAGTCGCAGCATTACTCGGTGCAACCTGAGCCACCCGTGTCGCAGCAGCAGTATTCGGTGCCCCCGGATCCGGCTCCTGCGCTTCCTCGCCAATCGCGGCCATACCCAATGCCGCCGGACGCCTCCAAACGCTACTCTCAGCATTACCCAACGCAACCTGAGCCAGACTACTCAACACAAGCTACACCGCTGCGTCAATCCCAGCCATATTCCATGCAGCCTGAACCGACTTACTCCATGACTCCAGAAACTGCACCTCGTCAATCGCAGCCATATTCAATGCACCCTCGGCCGGAATACCACTCGTCGCCGGAATACCACTCGTCCCCTCCTCCGGAGACTGCGCCCCGCCAATCGCAGCCGTATTCCATGCACAGGGAACCAAGCTACGATGTTCCACCGGAAGCCGCCCCCCGCCAATCGCAACCGTATTCCATGCACCAAGACCCTAAATACTCGCCACCGCCGCCGGATCTTGCTCCCCGCCAATCTCAGCCTTATGCGATGCAGCCGGATCCTGTGCATGCTATCCCCGTGGAAACTACGCCCCGTCAGTCGCAGCCTTACTCGATGCATAAGGAATTGGGCTACGACAAGCTGCAGGAAGCTACTCCCCGCCAGCCGCAGCCGTACCCCCTGCACCAGGAGCAAGTGTACTCGCCCCCTCCTCCGGAAGCTGCGCCAAGGCAACCGCAGCCCTATTCCATGCATCGGGAGCCGAGTTATGAGAAGCCGCAGGAGACTCCCCCTCGCCAATCCCAGCCGTATTCGATGCATCAGGAGCCCTCGTATTCACCGCCTCCTCCGGAAACTGCACCCCGTCAGTCACAGCCCTACTCGATGCAACCGGACCCAGCGAATTTTAAATCCGCGCCCCGCCAGCCGCAACCTTATTCCGGGCGTTCGGATCAGTCATCTCACTCGCCGCAGTCATCTTACTCGCCGCAGTCATCTTATCCAAAGGCTTCGGAGACTACACCCCGTCAATCGCAGACATTTTCGAGTCCAACATCAACAGCCCCAAGGCGCGCTAACCCATACGCCTACTCTGAGCGACCACAATCCCGTGATGATCTGCGACCATCAAAATCACCTGGTGTCACTCAGTCGCCACGACAACCTCCCCCACCCCCAGAGTCGCCACATTACGCGCACTCACTCCCCAACAGGGCTCCAGAATCACCGCGCTACGCGCAGCCACAGCCCAACAGCACCAAACCGCAGTACTCGGTACCTGCGGCTTCTCGGTTTGAGGCGCCGGCTCTGAGCGATCCCGCACCACCCTCTCCTACCCAAGACAACTTTGCTCAGAGCTTGGTTCATCGGCCGACCACTCCATCATCCGAGTACCTGTCCGATCTGATCCCCGTTTGCCCAAAGCGTCGGCCTGTTTCCAGAGGTGTATGGTACGGAGTACCTGGAATTCCAAACTTTCACGTTTGCGAGAGGTGTTACGAGCTTCACATATACGACACGGCCTTCATCAAGTACTTCACCGAAGTTAAGCTTGCTGAGGGCCAGAAAACGTTTTGCGCGTTCAACACGCCCCGCGTCTTGAATTATGTCTGGCCAAAGACGATCGAGGAGAATGTCTTTGAGATCTTCAAGAGCTACGCTGCAGGACGATCTTCGATTGGTACCTGTACTGGTATGGATGCATCGGCCAAGAAGGGTGTGTGGTATACGATCAAGAACAGTCCTCGGGGTGGGTTCATCGCTTGTCAGGCTTGCTATCAGGACGTGATCTTGGCAACTCCATTTCACAACTTCTTCGGTCCGCTCGAAGCTACCATTTCCGAAAACACAATCTCTTGCCATGTTGCTTGGCCCTTCATCGAGGCGCGTTTGCTGAATACGCCAACGTCGAATTGGGACGAAATCCAGCGTGACATTGAGTATAGGCTACGCAAGGTTCCCGCGTGTCCGGGGGACAAGCTGATTAAGGATACGGGCCGTCGTTGGTGGAAGCCGAAGGGGACAGTGATGCCGCTGTACATCTGCGACTGTTGTTACTGGGACGGCATCTACCCAACGGTTTTCAGTGGGGAGTTTGATCTAGTCGTGCAGGGCCGTAAGCAGGCTTGGTGCTGTGCCATGAGCGGTTACCAACTCAGCACCGTCTGGCAGCATGCCGCAGAGAAAAAGGAATTCAACAGCTGGCTGGAGGCCGCAAACGCCGCACTCTCCCCGATGTGTCATTACGAAGGATCTTCCGGTCAGATCTGGAACGTCTTCAAGGACCCCGCACTGGACGGCTTCGGCTTCTGCGAGCGCTGCACGGACGTATTCATCCGTCCCCTAGGCTTCGGTAACCGTCTCGAAAAGCGTCGGTACGCCGCTGAGGAAAACATTAAATGCGACCTCAACCCTGCGAACGAATACCAGACCACGCTCCTTCGCGAACTCGGTGAAGCTGCCGCCTGGCGTGACTTCGGAATCGTCAAGCGATATCTCAGCCAGCTTGCTCCTCACGTCTACGAGCCGCCCTCGTGCCCAGGCGAGCTCGCCGTCAGCAGGCCTCGATGGTGGGGTTGCGAAGGATTCAAAGTCTGCGAGGAGTGCTATATCGAGCGCGTGAAGCCCAGCCCGTTCGCTCCTTACATTAAGGGATTCGATCTCCTGGGCGCGCCAGAGGAGTTGTCGTGCGATCTCGGAACGCCTGACTGGCGGTACATCTGGCAGAAGCGGTCCGAGAGACGTGATTTCGATAGCTTCATCGAGGCCATCACGCTGAAGAATAAACTCGACGATGTACGATTGCAGCGCGTGGAGGCGATGGAGGAGATGAGGGAGAAGAGTCGCCGAGGTCTGTTTCCCGATGAGAAGAGGCGCCTTCAGGGACTGCTCAACGTGCTCCAGGAGGAGGAGAGGGATACTACCAACATGTTGGCTGCTTTGACGAGGGTGTAGTTTGGGCCTGTGGTTGTGATGCTTTTCTTTTTTTTGGTTAACTTTTTTTTCTTTCCTTTGGGGGTCCGGCGTGGCTTTAAAATATTTATCTTTCGTCTTGTCTTTTCGGTGGTGGATGTGTTTTTTTTCTACCTCATTCACATTCTCGTTGCTTGTGTACTGGGCGTCTGCAGTGTCGTTCCTTTGCGCTTTTACGACCTGATGGAATGAGAGGCGGTGGTGTGATCCTTTTTCTTATTGTATTGTTGCTCTTTGTGTGTGGCAGGTTGATTTATCTTTTTTTTTCCGGCGGAGTGTGTGTGGGGGATGGATTATACGTACATATCTACTTAGATGAATGAAAAAGTGCTATGTACACCGAAAACCGAGTCGTTCTGTCACGATTGTGATGAGACGAATCCACGTCTTTGCCATTTCGATGTGTGGGGCGTCTTGGGCGATTGTGTGTAGAGTAAACAGAGAGTGACTGAATGGTAGCAAGCAGGTTCATACTTTTACATAAGTATAGTATGTAGTTACTACAACACCGGTTCGACAACAAAAACACAACTTTTAATTTCAAATTACAAACCACAACCATACAAGAGAACAGTATCACCCGCCTCTTACAAGAAAACAAAGTAGCAGACGATAGACAGATGAACATCAACAGAAGGGAAAAAAACGTCCTAGAAGCAAAGGAAGAAACCGCCCCAAGAAAACGAACCCGTCACAACACCCCGGGAAAAAAAACCCCCAACAGAAGAACGGTCAAAGGTCAAGGCCGCGAGGTATCAGCGGCAGAGCCTACTGCTTCGGCGATGAGATCTTGTAGAAACCTCCATCATGCTTATAGATGCTGATCCATCCGTCTGGGATCCTGGTAGCAGGCTTCTCCTTCTCCTGCTCCTTCTGCAACAATTATTTCCGTTAGAGTGCTGTGCGCATAGCATGTGTTACATCAGAGGGACCATGCCTTTTCCTTCTCCTCGTCCGACTTCTTGATCATTCTCGCCCACTTCTCCGCCGCTTCGTCAGCATCGGTCCTAGCCTTGACTGCGGCGGCCTTGGCTTTAACGGCGGCTTCGATCGCCTTCTCGACGTCCTTGGTGGCAGCGGGCGTCGAGGAGGAGGACGGCGCCGACGACGAACCAGACGAGCAGTTTGAGGCTCGAAATGCGGACACGAAGGAGTCGCCACGAAGGACAGGACGAAGACTGCCGTCAGAGTACGCAACCCACAAGATGTCACCCTCGGCGTGTCCAGCGGGTGCGGGCGGGACGTAACCGCCTCGTGGCAGAGTGAACGGGAAGCCGTACGCCATTGATAGGTGGTAGAGCTGAGGAGACTTTTGAGGCAAAGGTAAGGGGTCTTTCTAGAAGTTTGACAGATGCGACGTACCTGGGCCGAAGACGTTCGATGTTGTAGCAGCTCGAGGAAGTTCCGTAATAGTGGCCCGAAGGTGGTGGATGATCGAAGGAAAGGAAATGGAAGGAAGAGCGGCAGCTGGAGGGTTTTTATAATAGGGCCCCCTTCTATTACCGTATTGCTGGACTCAAGACCTTTCAATACTTGCTCTGCTCAAGCCAGTTTCGTAGTGATGGGCTTTGAATGTCGTACAGGAGAACAGCTGCTATGAATGGTCAATGACCGCTCTTCGGTCGATCAGGGCCGGGCTTCTAGAGTCAAGAAGAGGACTAGCCTTTGTTCACCAAATAGGTAATACGTAGGTTGACCGAGTAGCACATTATCTGAGGATGCTGCGAACAGAGAATGCTCGTTGACTCGAACTCGAGGGAACAGAAGTGCTTTCATAGCTTCATCGCTTAGGTTTCACGCCATCTACCAATGCGATGGGTTCGTCAGATCCATGGTTATCATCAAAGGATCGCATCATCAGAGATGATTTAAGGTCAAAGGGATAAGACGTGTGTATCTACCGATGAGACGCAATTTGGGGAAGTGCCAACTGCACCGTGCATTCTCTCCCCATCCGTTCATCTCTAGCGTATGCCAACGACCACAAAGTTCCTCGGACTCTCCGAATGATCGAACGCCGCCTCCACCCAAGCTTTCTGACATCCCATCTCTCGAAGAAACAACCACCTATCGACGACGATGATGCTCTCGCAGATCCCCGCCGAGAACGCCATCAAGCTCCAAACCACGCTGAGTTCCTTCTTCCGATGCTCAAACTTGCGTATGTATTCGTTCGCCTCCCCCAGCGTAACATTGATTCGATCCTCCCAGCCGAGCTTCTTCACCGCCGCAACAATGTATGCTGAGAAGGAATCGAAGCTCCCCTTCTTGAGGGAGCCAATGATGATGGGTTCGCTCTCGGTGCTGAGGGGATCCACTAATCCCCGATCGATAAATATTCGCTGCAGCACAGCGCGGTAGAAGTGACGTTCGAAGAAGTCAGCACAGGTTTCTGTGGTCCAGTTAGCAGGCGCCTGGCAGGCCATCGACCGCGCCGTGATGTTGAGCTGGATGTCTTTCTCCGTGAGCGCAACGGAGATGGGAAAGCCCTGGGGGTCACCGGCGGTAGCAGTTGCGGTCAGCCGCGGATGGGGATTGCGGAGGTAGGGGGGCTTGAAGGAGGCCCCGCGTTTCTCCGTCAATAGGTTATAGCAACAACCGATCAGGGCGACGGCATGGACCGAAGGTGTGTCACGGAAAGCGGAGAGGGCATGATGGACAAGGTTGCCGCAGGAGTGAAGGGAAGTTAGAAGGAGGGATTTCGGCTTGGGATGGTCTGAGTCGCCGGGGATGTCGTGGATGGCGTCGACCACCGAGCCAATGTTGCCGTCTGATATGAAGGCCTGCACATACTGCAAGCTTCCCCCCTTGTGATCGTCGGCACACTCGCCATATCCGCACTCACGTGCCCGCTTCTTCAGCCTCCTCTGCGCGATCCGGTCATACATTATATCCAGCGACTTTGCGCCGTCGATATTGACCGTCCTCGACTCGATGCCAACAACATTGTGCCCGTACTTCTTGGCCATCGTCCGAGAAAGATATGCCTGACCAGAGCCATAGTCGATGACATGGCTGATTGAATCTCCCCCGGCCTCCATCGTCTGGACATCCCGTACCAAATCATTCAAGTACGCCGCAAAGTTCTCAACCTACAAAGCCCCGTAACCTCAAGAATAAGAATCCCGCCGTACTGATCCGGGTGTGCCGAACACACCTCATGTATCTTCTTCGGCTTCATCCCGGCGTTGAGAGCGCGCTCGGTTCCATGTCCAATGGCTTTGATCGTCTGCTCGCTCTTCTCCCTACGCACGAATCCGCGCTGCAGCATGTGTTCGCGCACCTCCCGGATATAAGTCTTCAGCGTTTCCGGAATATCGCTTGTGAACTCCTCGATCGGCGTGCGCAGGAACAAGTCAAGGATTGTGTCCAGTGGCTGTGTTGCAAAACATGAGATCCAATCTGCAGGAAGCACGGTACGGTAGATGTCCTTGGGACCATCTGTGGACTCGGAGTCGCGTGTGAAGAAATCGAGGATGTGGATGCCGCCACAAAGGGTTTGGAGGAGGGGTTCAGCTAACCAGAAGGTGAAGAGAGAGTCAATGTATTCTTCCGGTGTGCTGTCGGAAAACCGCGACGCGACCGGGAGCTGCTGTAGCGGGGGCATAGTGTGGTCGACGCTGTGTTCCTGTCCCCAAGATTTCAGTGCAGCCCATATCTAACTAGCCTTGGCAAATGCCTTCACTCTAATTCGACCTCAACCCAACCAGACACAGCGACACCATCCACCCATCTGCCCGACTCATTCAACATACGCACAATCACCCGACAATCATCCATCAGCTGTACAAACCTTAGGCGGTTGTTACTGCAACCATGAGTACGATTACACCGCAGTCGATGCAGTCCTCCAAGCCGTAATCATATCTTCCACGCGTGCGCACGCGTTACGTCGCGTTTCGCCGCTAACCTTTGCAGTCCGATTCTTCCTACCAACTTCTCTGGAAACCAGCCGAAAACAATCCGCCTCTATCCCCTGAGCAACTACACGTTCGGCACGAAAGAGAATCAGCCAGAAGAGGATCCGTCGGTGCTTGCGAGACTTCACCGTTTACAGGACCACTACGAGCAGCATGGGATGCGTCGGACTTGTGAGGGTGTATTAGTATGCCATGAACATTCACACCCTCATATTCTGATGCTGCAGATTGCCAATGCGTTCTTCAAATTGTACCTCACTCTAAATCACAGCCCTTTCGTATAGCTGGCAACTGACCTACTCATAGGCCCGGCGACTACCTCCACCACCACGAAAGCGAGCTCGAAGGATTCAAGAATAGACTCAACGAGAGGCTGGCGCCGGTGGGCTCACAGTTTTCCGGCGAGGGGGTGAACGACGAGTGGGAGATTGGTGACACGCTGGCCCAGTGGTGGCGTCCGAATTTCGAGACGTTCATGTACCCGTTCATTCCGGCGCATGTGACGCGTCCAAAGGAGTGCAAGAAGCTGTATTTCATTCAGCTCCCTAGGACTAGTACTACTCCATCTACCCACCCGACCAACTTGCCCCGCCACCCGACCGCCAACGCAACTTCAAGATGCTAATAAGGATATCACAGAGGTTCTCTCAGTTCCCAAGAACATGAAACTACTCGCAGTTCCCCTCTTCGAGCTTTACGACAACACAGCTAGGTACGGTCCGCAGCTCAGCGCCATCCCGCACCTCCTGAGTCGCTACAACTTCGAATTTGTCGACGAAAACGGCAACGTGGTGGCGGTCACTCCTGGCGGTCAAGGTAGTGGCGAAGGAGAACAACCACAGACGAAGGTGTTGGCTGGGGGCGAAATTGGCGACATCAAGGTTGAGAATAGCTAGGCGCAAACAGAAACCGAGGGTGAAGCCAAGGTGATAAAGAGCGCCGTGGAAGCGGAGGCGAAGCAGCAAGACGCTGGCGATAAGAAGGGAAAAGTGGAGGAAGACGATAACGGAGATACCGATGGCAAGGAAATGGATTTGTATTGGGCGGAGTTGTACAAATAATTATGGGATACACGGAAACTGGTACTGCCAACATTACCAATACTCGTGATTCTGACCTGCCTCTATACGGACAATGCAAACAGAAGGGCCAAGGCATATTCACCCACCGACAAGACATGATATATGGACCTCTACAGAGCAAGAACCGGGGCTGATACAATCGACATCATCCAAAGCAAAAAAAAAAAGTACGAAACAGGCGGGAACACACATCTACCGTACAAATAATATCAGACCTCCAAGCAAGAGAAAGAAACCTTCTAGACACTACATGTATGACACATCTATCCCTCATTCACCAACCGAGGAGCCATCACCTATGACCATTGCCAAACCAACGCGGACAATCATAAGGCCTCACTCCCCCAGGCCCGATCCCCCAGGCCCCGCGCCTCTCATCCTGCAACTGCAACCTCCTCCGGTATTCCTCCTGCCTCCGTAGTCGCCGCCTTTCGTCCCGTCTGACCTCTTCCTCCCAACGTCCCCCTCCCGCCACCCGCCACGGGGACGAGGACGAGAAGTGGACCGGTACTGCTGTTTGATACGGCTGTTGGTGATGGTGGTGGTGCTGGTGGCTCTGAACGACAGCCGGGGGGCGGCGTGAGAACTGGCCATAGAGCGGCTGCCAGACGAGAGGATTGTGGAAGGTGGAGTAGTGCGGCATTTTTATTCTATGGTGTGGGGAGAATTTTATTTGGTCGGAAAGAGATTGGTCTGGTATTCGTGGTTGGATATCAAGGTTGTATCGGTGAATAGCGACTCGGAATATGGGCTTCGACTGGCCGATTTATATGTACTTGGGAGGAATTCAGTGTGCGACCTGAGCGCTGCTCTTCCACCATGGCTGTCAGCCTTGCACTCAGGCAACGGCGCACTGTCGAAAACCAGTGTTTGTCACAATGGCACATCAACATACGCGCAGGGGACAGCGTGACAAGTCAGCCTCCATTCCCCCCTTCTGACTCTCACGCCTTGACAGCCTCAAACAAATGCGCAGTAGATACCGTCCCCGAAGAGGATAGCCTTGCCGAAGGGCTTGGAATCGGGAGACCAACAGACCCATTGCATCATAGAACTCGGTGGTACAGCTGGTACTCCGTTTGTCGTTTTTTTTTTTCCTTTTCGTTTGCAATATCCACCAGCCGTATGAAGGCAAAGTTTTCGGGATATCACGTGAGATGCAAACGTTCGAGTGATGGGCCTAGATATAAAAAGGGCGATAAAACAACAGCGAATAGAAGGCCCAACAACATCGGTGGGCATTCCACAGCGTCATCACTGCAGCACACCGGACCACGGTGGGGAAACACTGAGAACGGCACTTCTCAGAATCGACTCATTCTCCCCTACTCTCACCAACTTATACACGAGTACCTATGACTCCAATCCTCCTAGAATTCCGGATGATGGTTACGGCCACAATCCCATGATGTCTGTGGCTAGTGCGTTGTCTTCATGCTTCTACAGTAGTATACCTATATAGCCGTCCTGGAGGTCACAGGCCATTCGAACCATGCTCGATAAGATCGTTGCTTTCCACGAGCCAACCGGTCGAGGTGCTCCTCTAGGAGCCAGCGAAGAACATCGACAGCCAGTTTGCGAGACATCATCACGGTCCCCATTCCACACGGCGATCTTGGGCCCTGGAAGGACTCCGTATACCGATCCCGCGGTCTGCTCACCGATTATCCGGGCGGAATCAAGTGCTATCATCTCCCACCCATAGAATCCCTACGGAACTATAGCCGTGGGTGCTCTTTCCTTATAGGGAACCGAAGTCACATCACGGACCGTCCGGATGGTCGGAGCGGAGCATTTGTTTACTCTTCAAGCTTGAAGCCACCCGCACGAGAAAACCTCCGGGCTCCTCAAGTAATACGGAGAGTACTCGGAGGATATGGTTGAATAAAATCGCCGCCATGTTCGCCCATATTTCACCGAGGCTATACCATAGCGACGGCTCGTCTCAAGGCTTCATCATCCTCTCAATACTGCACTCGCTTCTACAACTGCCTCGCGGGATACATCTCCTACAACTTCATCCTCCGAAGGATTTTCCGTGTAGGCAGGGAGTCGGATCGTACAACACATTGCACCTGATGACATTACCTGCTTGGACCGTGTAAGGCTATAACCACCTGAGGGCCGTAACATATCCCTACTATGCGGTACAGCGCTTGATCTTTTCATACCATTCCTACACGAACAGCCACTGACGGCCAACCTCTCTACATCACAGGATGTCACGACGCCAAGCCGGCGCTGGATAGCTTCCTAGACGAGGGTACAGTATGCAACCGTATAGGGAGTGGTATCGGGCATCAGTGAGGGCACCGCTGGGTTCAGCACCGAAGACGACGCTTTCGAACTCGCCAGCTATAACCAGAAGAAACCTCCGCCGTGAAAATACTATATCATAGGGAGTGAAACGCTCGAAAGCGACACATCAAGGCACATTTGCTCAGTGCTGTTCAAAGGATGTCGTCCCGTCCATCCTCTACCGCTCTACAACTTGACACGACTCATCGATGGATACTGGACACAAACACGACTGTGGACATCACGCCGGGAGGGACACGCCGGATTGTCCCCGGAACCGGTTTGGGACTGAAGGCGATGAATGGGAGCCGCCTATCGTCTATCCCATCCCCTCCAATTGACTCGGAAATGACCTCAACAGCCTATCGTAACCAACCAATCACTTACAATGCCAAATATTATATACCGCCGCTTCATCACTGGGCTCGTCTATCCTTGTATCCGGTCTGCATCAACTTGCAATGACGGCTACAAGAATGCGACTGGCAACAATGCCGGACCGCCAGAAAGATCCATCTAGCCTTTCTTTCCTACTTGCGATTGTAGTCGCACTACTGGGTGGGCGTCGAGACTTCATTCCCGGCAGTAATCACATATTCCGCTCACCACCGTCGCCAGTATTTTGCTTCACTTCCCCCGGAAACGCGGCATCGATACGGGGGAGGAAAGTTGACGGAGACTTCCTGTGCACGTCCGGAGCAGACTGGGGGGTTTACCCTGAGGACGGCTCGTACGAGCCAACCAGAGGAGTAGAGGACAACGGTCTGGGCGAGATCTTATGCGCACCTAGTCGCCATGCACCCACATCGGGCACACGGAACCCATCGCCCCATTGACGGCACCGCGAAAACGAGGACGAAGAAAGAGCGATGCCGTCCACCACAATACACTATACCCGTCCCCCGCGATTCCGGGATTCAACGCCCGAAGAGCCCGCCCCGGGCGTGGCCACGAAGGACAGCACGCACGTATAGAGCTCCCGCATGTTAAGACTCCTACGGTAATATAGACGCCTACAGCCTCCAGACCAGCCGCCGAGCATGCCAATCTATGGCGATGGACGCCCAACTCCCGTATTGACCAACATGAACAACTGCAACTACAAACTCCATATATACGATGACCAGATCCTCTCCGACCAGAGGCCTTAGGAAGACGAGGATGAGAACAAAACTGAATATTTCGATCCGCTCGCGGTCCCCGCTAAAGCTATATATGCATCCATGCCGTCCTCATGCGCAACAGCTCGAGACCGTCCTCATCGCGGTCAGAGGGAAAAAGGGCACCAAGGGAGAATAGTGCTGCCACATGTCGAGACTCCCCGTGCAGGGATCCGAGCAGAGTTGATGTCTACGGCCTCTGGGTCAGCGGCGGAGCATGGCCGTCTATAACGCTGGACCGCCAATTCTCGTATTGGCCAACATGAACAATTGCAACCTAAGTTACATATAATTACACGATGCACCTACGCAGACCCCCAAGCGGAGTGGACCTCTGCCCTCCGAATCAGCGGCGGAGCATGCCCGTCTACTATAACTATAGCGGCGGACGCCCAATCCGCATCGGCCGGCACGATCACAAGTAGCCGCTAGTAATAGTTATGTATATACGATGGCCAAGTCCTCACCAGCCGCTGGTTGCACGACGACGGCTACGGCTGCGGCTCGGAGCCAGCCCACCCCGATCCGAACCCGCATTTACTACCTATATATCATATGTAGAGTCAGCCGTCTTCAAGCCCCAATGCGCCTTCACCATGCCCACAAATCAACACAACCAAACCGTGCACTACTGTATAACTATGCGGAGCCGCACGAATCGCCCAGCTGCGATTACAGCTTCCTTACATACCCCCGACCGCGGTCAAGAATTTCGTAGACGGCGGCGCCAGCACCATGTACACACGCGTTCACAATAGAGCGGACATCAGCGCATGTACGATCTAGTTTCCTTGTGGCGGGGGCATATGCTGGGCTGCGGCAAAATGGGCGGCGAATAAAATATCTGTGTCCATGGTGAAGGATATGTTCCGACTATCTACCATTGGTTCCAGACAGGAAGTGGCGTTGTTGTTATGTATGCATACTCTGCATTGTACGGCGTATGTACATAGGCTGTGGCGGGGGCCGCAATGCCCTCTGGAGGGGGGATTCTGTGTTGACGCCGATAATGATATGACTTATAATCACTTCGATAAAAAAAAACTATCTGATACGCGCCAATTGTAGTCTCGTGACTAGAGATACGACGCCGTCTCGCGGGCAGTGCTTTGTATGTAGATAGTACCGATTTCCATAGCTCCATTCGTGTCTCAATAAAGTACTCCTTCTTAACTAAACCCCATCCTTCAAAGCAAAGACAACCGAACTCTTATATCTCAATAAAACATTCACCATCACCCAATAGCTCAGAGTCCTGCCAGAGCGATAAAAAAAAACCAGCCCTTCGAATTAATGCGGATGGATCGCTCCCATTTCCGGAGGTGTATAGAAGATGATCCACCGCAAAGGCCGGAGCGGGGCAGTCGCTGAAGATACAGAGGAGATGATCCACAGTCGGACGCGAAGGATGTGAGCCGTCGAGGTATCGTCGAGAAACACAGAGGAGGCGGCCTGCCGAAGGAGGAATCTCGGCCTGGAGAGGGCCCATATTCGAAGAGATAGAAGATGATCCACCGTGGAGGCCGGAGCGGGGTCATCGTCGAAGTTATATAGAAGATGACTCACAGCTCGGGGGCGGGGGATGTGGCCCGGCGGGGCATATAGAAGATGACCCACAGCAGGGGCCGTAGCGGGGCCATCGCTGGAGATACATAGGAGATGATCCACAGTCGGGCTTCGGAGGATGTGAACCGTTGAGGTATCGTCGAGGAGCGCAGAGGTGGTCTAACTGGAGGAGAGAGCCCGGCCCGGAGATGTATAGAAGATGATCCACAGTGGCGGCCGCAGAGGGCCCATCTCTGAAGAGATATAGAGATGATCGACAGCTCGGGGGTGGGGGAGGTGGCCCGCGGGATGTATAGAAGATGACCAACAGTGGCGGGGGGAGTTGGGGTCTTCCCAAAGCCGCACAGCGAAGGTTTTCTCTTCAATCGGTTGGCAATCAAGGCCCTAGGGTTGAAGATAAAGGACCACCCGAGATGAAAGCAGGTGATGGAATACGGTCCAGTGGCTGTTATTGCCCATCGTCAGTAAAAATAAAACAATCTAACAAACGCAGTGAAATCACTTACCCAGAGGTCGCATGGAGCCGCGCGAAGTATAGATAGAGGGAGTGGAAGTGGAAGAGGAACGATCCTTCTGGTCGGTCACTTCCTTCAGTAGCGCTGCTGGCCAGCGGCCAGTAGGTAACTTGGAAATGACGATGACCACCCATCTGAAGGTGAGGTGGAGGTAGCAGTTCAGAGATGATAGACGGGGAAGGAGGTGATGGAAGAAGTGAAAGGAGGAGGTGTATGATGGAGAGGAAGGAATACAAGGGGCACCCGGTGAGGCGGAATGAGAAGTGGAAGGTGAGACAGTCAGCGGCGGATAGGCAGGACAGTGCAGCGAGAAGCAGAAGATGTGTGCAGCTGTGCGTGCAAGCTGATGGTGAAGGTGAAATGTGGGGTCAAAGCGGGGCAAGACAAAGAGGAGAGAAAGGGAAGAGGGGAGAAGAGGAAAGGAAGAGCCTTTGTGTGTGTAGGATAGGAGTGATGACCGATTGTGGTCTCGGTGGGCTCACTCATGGAGTCGTGAGCATATAATGATAGAAGTAGAATGGAGTGGAGAAGAAAGGGAGGAGAGAGGGAAGAGAGGTGCCTTTTTATAGTCCGGAAGGGAGTCAACCGGTTTTGCTTTTGCGATCGGTATTCATCGTAACGTTGCACGGAAGAGAAAGATAGGGTGGTACCTAGGTGAAAAAGAAAATCCCAAAAGGCGGGGGGCGGAGGCCGATTCACGATACCCCATCATCTCTCCACCCCTCAGAACTGTGCAAATTCAGTGCTTGCGATGCAGAAATGGGATGTGTCCAATCGTACCGGCTTGGTCAGAAGAATTACAGAAGTTATAAGGCCCTTCATGAATTATGATTCGGAATCCATCGCTACAGATTTGGTGGTGATAGTGGCAAGGGCGCTGTACGGGAAACCCATTCAATTATTCCCCTTCTTGATTCATTCGCTTTTCAAGCCATTCTGCTGGCAGTATCAAGCGTCATCGATGACGGACTCACCCAGCTTCACTCTGTCAGCGATAGGCCACACCTCCAGGCCGACGTCTGATTGTGTACGAAGCAGCCCACCCTGGTACTAGTGTGGCGGATAGCTCTTTCCTGAATTCCGTTTTCTCCTGTCCCTCGTGCTGGGTAACCGAGCGCGAGTGTCCTGGCTAACCCGCTGTCCCCACCTGCCAGGTCATAAGCTGTAAAGGCCCTATCAGACCCCTGTCCGAAAACACCTTCACATTTGGGCTCGCCGAGGTGCAATAGAGCTTAGACGGAAGTGAGTTACGGGAGCAGTCGCTGTCCACCCGCGACGCGCACGACAGCAGTGGTGAAGGCTTCCGGTTTCACGGTCAGATGGTGAAGCCGGTCATTCGCAGCAATGATGGAGTAATCATGGTATGAACTAAGCACAGGCGGCAGCAGACCTCATTCATACCTGCAGGTAAACAGTTTCCACGTCTCTCCTGGTCACAGCCATCACTGGTCACACCACTCATGACCGGATTTCGAGAGGACGTGTGTTAATACTTGGATTACAAGGAGGTGTTTGAATAGCACATACTGAGGGCAGCCAAAGGGACACGAACGCTACACGAAACTCCGCCCAGCAGCGTTCACGCATCTTCGAGTGCCCTCAGTACATACGGTGCAGCATGGGTCGGCACCCCTACTCTACGAGAAGAGACCTCCATGCGCCACACATGCAACTCGGCTCGCCGTAGATGCTTGAAGCACCGCTCCTGTGGGAGTTTCCATTACCCCAACACTACACTTTGCGTGTTTTGCTTGCTATCTGGTGGGGACTTCTTCGTGGTCCTAGAACCACTCAAGCCCCAAAATAAGCCCTTTCCCGTAATGCACACGAGAAATACCCACCACAAAGATGAGGTCAATCCATCTCCTGCTACAGAAACCAGTCGAACATAACATTTCGTACATGCAAATCGAAGCGGGCCTATTTCACTCACCAAATATCACCACCAGATCTTGTAGATGATAGACAATGGGTTTTGATTCCTCTAGCAATACTTAATTCTACAGTAAATACTCTATAGATAAGCAGAGGCTTAAACCCTCCTCATTTCTTGCCTTTCCCCTTCTTCTGTCTGCCCTTCTCCTCGCTTTTCCTTTTCTTCTCCTCCTTGGCGAAGCCGCCTAGTACCAGCGCCTCCCTAGCCGCAGTATTGATGAGCCGAAACCTATCGGGCCCCAACTTGACGCCTCCATACCACCTACTGACGACGACACATACATCCCTGGCGTCCATGAGCTGTAGAAGATGGGCCAGTCTGCCGCCAGCCGCGGTCTCCCCGTCGTCGTCGTTATCCTGCACCACGCCGCCATTATCCCTCACGATCCTGAACGCGCTGATGTTGTGCGTCGCCCTCTGTATCTTCCTATCGCCGGCCACGAGCGCCGAGACGAGCGTGTGCGCCTCCGTCGCCGCCGTCACGCGGATGCACCGCGCGATGAACACGGATTTCTTTTCGGTGATGGCTGGCGCCACAGTCCACGGGTCAGAGGGACTATCTGCCGATGGGCTTAGTGTGAGGTCTGAGAGGGAAGGCGGGGAGGGGGAGCGAGGCGGCGGCGGTGGTGGTGGCAGTGATGGCGCTGGCGGCAGCGACGGTGGTGTTTCGGGTTTGGATGTGGGCTCGTTGACTTGCTCCCCCTCCTCCTCCTCGCCGCCCAATACTTCCCGCAGCCCTTCCACAAGGTCATACAAACACACCTCTCCCTCGCGGAACACGCTGTCCAGGACCTCTTTCGCCAGCGCGGCGCCGGTGGATCCATTCGCTATTATCGTCGGCGGTGCGGCTGGGTAGCCCTTCGGAATGTGCAGCCGCAGCCGCAGCGGCGGAGAAACGACGGATGCCGGCGGCTGGAGGATGTACTCCTCTGGCGAGGAGCACGAGATGAGACATTCGAAGGAGTAGATCGCGTTTAGAGCCTCCTTCTCGTCCGTGAGGTCATCATTCATGGTGGGGGAAGGCGGTGGGGGGGGGGGGCAGACGTGGTTTTGTCGGAACGATAGCAAATGGCTGGGCGCAAGCATGCCCGTGGCGTGTAGTGCTGGCTATCTATGCCTAGCCAGGCTGGATCGCGTGGCAGCGTGGCTCGTTCATATCATGAAACCGGTGACCATACGCCTGAGGGACCTTTCCGCATTAGGGGACGAGAAGGAGGAGAGCGAAAGGGAGCGAAAGGAGGAGAAAAGGTAGGATACACAATACCCGTCGTTTTACTGAAGTGGCACACAATATGTACCCACCCAAGTACAGTGTGCCTACGCCACAATTAAATGAAATTAAAAAGAGGTTGCCAAGAGATAAAACGAGAAGGGTGGCTGCGGTGCCTGTAGGAATTCAAGCGTGGCGGATCGAAAATCTTCATCGGCCCCATCATCAATCACGTTGCCATGGATCGAATTTTATCACCATATCTCGTTCCCACCACCGCCACCCGTCCTAGTCATCTGCAATGATCCAAGGTGCTGTCGCACCTAAGCATGGAGTTCAAATTGGCTGTGAGGCAGCGAAAAAATAACCGGCTCTTGGCGATGATCTACAGCCCCAAGCAGCTCGGTTTGCGAAACTTCCCGCCTATGTACGCCGATGCGATACTTACTGCCGATCCAGGGGCGACTGCCGTATTGGCTACGGAGGACCGTGAAGGTGTACGTCGCCTTCATCGCTTCTTTGTTTGTCCTGGCGTGAGCCGCCACGCAGTCGAGTACTGTCGCTGCTTCCTCACAATGGACGGTGCCTTCACGAAGGAGATTTTTCGGCCTCACTGTTTGTATGGCAGCGTCTGTTGATGCCGACGACCGTACGGTAATAATGGTTGCCTGGGCTCTTGTTGAAGGGAAACCAGAGCCATCGTGGCGGTGGTTTCTTTCGCGTCTTCACAGCGATACCGAACCTCAATACTCCAATGACAACCGTCATGAGTGATCGGGAAAAGGAACTTCGAGCGGCCGACAACGAAATTCCACTTGGTGCCATCTAACTTCTTGGTGGCTCTATACTTCAACGTATAGTAGATCTTCGATGGCTGGTTGTTGGAAGCCGTTCCTGGTGGTGCTATCGCGCCTACATAGCCAAGTCGTGCCCGAACAAGTCGCACCTAGAGTGTCGGGGAGTCCGCGCGTGGCGGCTCGTCGCAAAGAGGAGGACATAAGAATTCGTGACCGAGGAGCGACAGTGCGCACGGCCAGGACCGCGAAGACAATACAACACAATAATATAATGACGGCGCCCTGAGAGGGGACATCACCACGGCACGACCTCCCTAGCCTACCGTACGAATAAAAAATAAAATAAATATTTTCCCCGCATTGGTGTGTATGCCAGCAAGAGTACGGAAGGCATAGATAGATATGCAGAGCAAATACTTGGGTGCATACAGAGATACACTGGTGGGTGGGAGAGGCGGAGGAGCAGATACCACCAAGAAAAACCAATGGAACAAAAGCACTTCATTTCCGGCAGAACCGATGCAGGAGATGTGTACTTAAATTAAATGAAGCGCTTTCATTTCTAATTCTCATGGTCGATTTGAGGGATTTCGCAAGGCGCTAGGTGGGGGGGGGGGGGGGGGGTTTATTTATATATCTATCTGTCACTGTGGCAACCGGTTAAGCTCACGATCCCCAGCCCCAGAACTTCTGGGGATGGCTTGCTTAGGAATAACTAGAGTAGTTGGTGCCCGCTCTAACGCCGATGAGGAAGCCACTAGAATTCCTGCCAACACTTGACGACACAACGTAGGTAAGTAAGTAACTATCTGTACCTACCTCATACCCGTGAGAAGTTGAGGTTAACATCCCAGAGCGGCATCGCCCCGCGAAGGGAAGGGAGAGCGTCCTGTCTCTGTGGCCGGCGGTGGAGAATACATATGTAGAGTGCCCCACTCGCAGCGAGAATCGTTTCACCCACTATAATCGAGAGTACCCCCACCCCAAAGTAACTGCGAAATCCCTCTCTATGTATGTACATAGCTACATACCATTTTGAAACAAACCAATTTTGGTGAATGTTTTTTCTTTCTTCATGCGACTGTAGAAAGAGCGCTTGCGACATGATCATGCTATAATAGCCTACCGTTTTGTCCGTCAAATCCGGCGATGTATGTATATGTTCATGTGCTGCTATAAAGAGTGCGTTTGATAAATGCGCTGCCATCGATCTGCCTATGTATGTACCTCTCTCTCTCTTTCTTTCTTCTTTCTTTCTTTCTTTCTTTCTTTCTTTCTTTCTTTCTCCAGCTCATTCCGCTACACCTGCTGCTCGCTGCCCGCTGCCATCGACCTCTCTCTTTTGTTTCTCTCTCTCCTTCTTGGGTTGGAAGCTGGGGGCGCCAACGATTGTCCAAACGACGCCGCATTGCCGCCGCTAACTAGTTCAGTCCACTCAACTCGGTTGCAAGTTGAAGAAAGAAAGAAAAAGAAAAGAGAAAAAACCAACTCGACGTACATATAATATTTGCCCTCCATGGACATGACCTTCCGTAATCCAGGGGCAAGTTGGACGGCCAGACGAGGCGAAGCCGATGCAGCCGTTGAAAGCAACTCCACGCTGCATACTTGGGTACGAGCACTTCGACTTCGACAGCTGTGGTTCGCGAGCAGCGAACAATGCCCTGCAGTGTGTTGCGCGCGACAGGAACTCGAAAAGCAGTTCGCCCTGCTGGACGATCACGATATGTGTATCTGCTCTATCTATCTACGCTCGAGGCGCGACGAGACGGAAACAGTTCGCAGCGTCCCGCCTGCCCTGCACTGCGTCGGCCTGTTGGCTACCGACCGGCAGCCAGCAGGATCCGGCGGCTGGCTCTTTCCGTTCGGATCTCCGCATCTGCTCCCCCGGGACAGGCGACGGCGAAGCGCTAGCACCTGACGATAACCAAGAACATCCGTAATTGCCGGCTCCCTGATGCCAACCAGCCAACCACCCTTCTGGAAGCGTCCACCACAACCACTCCTACCTCGGTAAATAAAGTATACCCGCAAAACACCTAGATACTGGGCGGGAAGGAGCTCCACCATCGAACCCCCTCCAAAGCGCCCGCTTGCCAATCCACTGGACTCGTGGACTGCATAGAAAGTCTTACTTAAATCCATCTTTGATAGCCGTCCTGCCATTCAAAAGCATCCCAAGGAATCTCTCATCCATCACCTCTCGGTTCCAACCCAGCTGGTGTAACCCAACCCCTATAGTTACCACTCCCAATCCACAATCATCGCAGCGACAATTCCCTCCGCAAACATGGCAGCACAGGTCGACATCAACAACACGGCGGCGGCCACAACATACGCGATGCCACGCGAGCTGTGGAGACACCCGGATCCGAAGTCGACAAATATGGACGTATTTCGGAAACGGACGAATGCAAGATACGGCCTGAACTTGCAGGTGCGTTGTTGTGCGTCCGGAACACAACCGGCGTGGATTGGGTGGGACGCTGACCTTGGCCCGGTGAAACAGACGTCAGCAGATCTCCACAAGTGGTCGGTCGATAACCTGTCCGCATTCTGGGGCGACATATGGGACACTGTCGGCATTATCCACGAGGGCACCCGGACAACTGTACGCTCCGTCCGTCGGAGTCGCGCCTGTTGCGTCAATGCTGATGTACCCGCTCTGTCTAGGTCGTCGATGAAACCGCCCGGATGGACAGCATACCCGACTGGTTCCCCGGGGTCAAACTTAATTTCACAGAGCTGGTGCGTACCGTCCCGTCCCGGCGATCGCAGTCGAGTCGCTGACCTTCGTCAGGTCCTCTTCACCAAGGGTCCCAAGGGTCCACTTGACATCACCACCGTCGGCAAGGAAGATAACAAAGTCGCATTGACTTCCGCCCGCGAGGGCGGCACGGACATCTATCAAGTAACCTGGGGGCAGCTCCGGCAGCAGATCGGCCACATCTCGCAGGCACTGCGCGCCCACGGCGTGAAGAAGGGGGACCGTGTGGCTGGTGTGGTGTCCAACTCGGTGGAGGCGTTGGCAGTGTTTCTGGCGACGGTGGCGATCGGCGCGATATTCTCCAGCTCGTCGACGGATATGGGCACGAAGGGCGTCCTCGACCGGGTGCTGCAGATCGAGCCCGTGTATATCTTTATGGACGACGCCGCCGTCTATAACAGAAAGAAAACGGATTTGAGGCCAAAGATGTCGGAGATCGTCGAGGGGATGAGATCTGTGAAGGAGTTCAAGGGCATGGTCGCGCTTCCCCGGTTTACCGAGCCTGTCGATATCAGCGCGGTTCCGAGATGGTGAGACCGAATCTGGGGGACGCACGAACGAATTCTGACAGTGAGATGCAGTCAAACACTGGCTACCTTCCTGCGCAAGGCCGTATCTAAGGAGTTAGTCTTTGAGCGTGTTCCGTTCCGATACCCGTTCTTCATCGCGTACTCATCAGGCACAACCGGAATACCCAAGTGCATCGTCCACTGTGGAGGTGTAAGTCGCGCGATATCAATCCTGGCGTAGCGGAAACTAAACTTCAGTAGGGATCTGCATTGAACATGAGGAAAGAACAATGGCTCCACCACCGGATCGACAGTGACAGCACCTACCTTCAATACACAACCACTGGTTGGATCATGTATGTCGTGCAGGTCAATACCCTTCTCGCCGGTTCTCATGTTGTCGTTTACGATGGCTCGCCCTTCCAACCCGGACCGGAAGCCTTCGTCCGCCTCATGGGGGATCTGAAGGTCACCCACCTGGGCAGCTCACCAAAGTACTTCCAAGAGCTCCAACTCCGTGGTTTCTCCCCTCGAGAGCACGCAGACCTCTCGAATCTTCGCGTAGTCACCAGCACCGGAATGGTGCTCTCCGCTTCGCTATTCGATTGGTTCTATGACGTCGGATTCCCCCCCACAGCCCAGCTCTCCAACATCACCGGTGGCACCGACACCAACGCGGCACTGGCAATCGGCAACACGCTCGCGCCTCTGTACTCCGGCGAGTGTCACGGTTTCAACTCGGGTTTAGCGACGGAAATATATGCGCTCGCCGATACCGTCGAAGGACAAGTGGTCCGTGGTCGCCGCTGTGCTCCCGGCGAGCCCGGCGAACTAGTGGTCACCAAGCCCTTCCCCACCATGCCGGTGATGTTCTGGGGCAAAGAAGGCGCAAAGAAGTACTTCGACAGCTACTTCGCGAAATACGACAGTAAGCTTCTCCCTTGCCGCGACTCTGTGTTTCGATATTAACGGTCCCCGTCAGATGTCTGGACCCAGAGCGACTTCGCCATGATCCACCCTCGCACCCACGGGTTGGTAATGCTCGGTCGTGCCGACGGAGTCCTCAATCCTTCGGGCGTCCGCTTCGGTTCCGCGGAAATCTACTCCATAATCGACACGCATTTCTCCGAGATAGCTGACTCCATTGCCGTCGGCCAGCGGCGCCCCAAGGACCTCGACGAGCAAGTGGTCCTCTTCCTCCTCATGAAGCCGGGGCATAAAGTCACTCCGAGCCTGGTCAAGCGCATCAAGACGGCCATCGGAAGGGGACTCAGCAAGCGGCACGTCCCAAAATACGTGTTTGAGACGCCGGACATCCCTACGACGATCAACTTCAAGAAGGTCGAACTGCCAGTGAAACAGATTCTGTGCGGGAAGAGGGTTGTCCCCAGCGTTACCTTGAGGAATCCTGAGAGCCTTGACTACTACTATCAGTTTGTGAACATCGAGAGGGCTGCGACGCGGGATATGGCGAGGCTGTAGACAAGTAAGCGGGGGAGATATGGAATCGCAGATCGACGAATTTTGCTGTTTTCCGATTTGGTCGGTCGTTGGTTTTTTTGGGTTTCTTTTTTTTTCTTGCTCGGGGAAGGAGATGTACGATGTAAGAATACGCTGGACGAAATCAAATGATAGTTTCTCACGACTGAGGGGGTGTGAGGGATAGAAGTAGTAGGCAGTGGACGTATCAGCAGCTCTTGCCTAGCATCTCGGCCGAGAAGCTCGTGACACCATCCCGGAAACTAGCCTTGTGACGCAACTCTGTGTCACTCGATGAGGCAAGCTGTCAGGGCTTAGGTTTCGGATCATGAACGTCACTCGAATTCTCACTGCAGCCTTGCGGTGAGCGATGAGAGCAAACGGTTCCTGGCAAATGCAGTGGGAAGCTGCAGACCCGACGAATCACAGATCTCGTTGTCTACACACGACAGCCGTTCATCTTACGCCGCTTGAGGTGTCCGATGCAATGGCCCGCTCGGCGGGGAGCAAGCACGTGAAATCAAAGATCGGTGATTGCGCACGGACCAGCGACTGCACCGGATTCCGACGGCCCTGATGGCTCCACCGCCGGCAAGCCTTGGAAGGGGAATGCGTCTAATGCTGCAAGATGAGAAGTCTGAAAGAGATAATCCGTAAACGGATTAGCGGTAAGAACCATCTGACCGCCATATCAGGTAGCAGCTAGTGTCTTAGCGGTGCACGGACGAGTGACCTTGTATGGATGTGTTTGCTGCCAGCGAACAACAACAATGAACTCTGCCTGCTGCTAGCCTCCGAGAGAACGACACACTCAGCAACCCACTTTGTGGGGGGGGGGGGGGGGGGGGGGGGGGGGGGGGGGGGGGGGGGGGGGGGGGGGGGGGGGGGGGGGGGC
>Ga0307516_10000225_pt1 | contig 73168 bp, 90 predicted proteins | sample 19_EM_MG_FD_203310 | JGI IMG/M metagenome (GOLD analysis project Ga0307516, IMG submission 203310) | Populus trichocarpa ectomycorrhiza microbial communities from riparian zone in the Pacific Northwest, United States - 19_EM | ecosystem: Host-associated > Plants > Roots > Unclassified | place... | reverse complement strand
GTGCGGAGGTGCTCATGGAGTTTGTTGTTCGAGGAGAAAGAGGAATTACAGTTCCTACAGTGCGCTTGCTTCTGGCGTTGCGAAGACAAGGTTCCTAGAAAACCTAGGCCTGCCTCCTGGCGGTAGCACGTCGCGAAGTAGGCATTCTGCGCATGCTCGTACTCCTCCTCTAGCTCAGCTTGTGGATCAAGACTATCGTATAAAAGTTTGTTCACATCGCCACTATCGTCATCTTCCCAATTCTGTGGGTCTGCGTAATATGCGCGTTTCAATTCAGATCCTCCTGCCTTCTTGATACTGCACTGCCAATCCCAGTGTTCCCCATCCCCGCATTCCGGGTAGTTTTTGCACTTGCGAAGACGCTCGCGGGGCCTACGAGGCGCAGTTCTACCCGAAGTGCTCAACGGTGGCGTAGCGCCTGATGCTGCCGATCCGGTAACGGAAGTGCCTGCAGCGAGGGCTCCAATACCACCGCGGGTAGCTGGAAGGTGGGGCTGGCTGGGATTAGAGGACCAATTTCCAGAGGAGTCGCGGAAAGGGGGACGGCGCGTACCAATGCGTGGCTGCGTACTGTCACCCTCACGTCTAGCGGAGTCTTGAAGGCGAACGACTGCCCGACGGTACTCGGAAACTGAGTTCCCGATTTCTGAGACATACTTATCAAGGTGCAGATGAAGATTGGGTGCGGCTGCAAACCCGCGATGCAGCTCTTCGACTACCTCATCGTCCCGCACGACATTTGCCATGCGCAGTAACCGAAGCTTCTTAACCACGTACTCCACGGGAGTCCGACCCTGGTTCCAGCGAAAAACCTCTGCGCGTGCCGTTGAGAGCCTCGAAGCGAGGTATGGCATAAAGTCACGTTCGAGAATGGCCGTCCAATTGCTACAGTTCATGCGGAGCAGTGCTCTGTCGTGGTCTGATACCCCGGCGATCCAATCTTCTGCGACGGGGCCCTTACAGCAGCGACGCAGGACAGCGCGTGTGCGTGGCTCACCGTAATGGGCAACCGCGTCTCGGATGCAATCAATAAAACGCGAGGCAGAATCCGCGTCCGACTGCGACCGAGGCTCGAATGTAGCTACATCACCTGGTTTCAGGGTAGGCCCGTGATTACCGTCTGGAGGACGAGCCAGCCCTGCGCCTGCCCCATTTCCACCCGCGTTCTGGTTCTGCACTAGTACTGTTGCGAGATTTGCCATTTGCGCGGCTACGGCGTTCATGGCTGCGGTTGACTGCGCGATACTGGCGGCAGCGTCGTACTGCTGAAATGGCTGCTGTACTTGGTACTGCTGTTGACTTGGTTGTTGCTGCGGCGGCGGTTGTTGCTGAATTGGCTGATACCGTTGACGAGGCTGATAAGGCTGCTGCGACGGCGGTTCCTGCTGAAGCGGCTGATGCTGTCTCTGGGACGGTTGCTGCTGCAGCGCCGGTGCCAGCAGCTCTTGGTGTTCTTCCATAGAGTCATCCTCCTCCGACTCCGGGATAACCGATGGCTGTCTGTATCCATGCCATGCCAGATGGGTGTGCGGAGGGTAAGCCGGTTGCTTACCCTGAGCTACTGCCGACATTCCTCCGATTGCAAGAGGGGGCCTCGCGACATCTTCGGGGGTGTCGTCAAACTCGTCGAGAGATCCAGCGGGACTGGTTGTCCGCTGTCCCAATGTGTTCTCAGCCATTTCGGTATCTCTTGAAAAGGTGGGAAAATCCGAGGTGGTTGGATCGGTGTGGAGTTCGAATTTCGCTGGAGGGGCGTCTGGTAGAAATGCGTATTCGGCGTCTGGAAGCTCTTCGGTTTCTGATATAGGCTCTTGGTAGAGGTCGTTGATATGATCGACGGTTCCAGATGGCCCTGGCGCGACAAGTTGAAGTCTGACTTTTCGTTTCTTGCTAGAATTCTCCACCTGAACTGGAATCAGGACCGTTCCAGGTGAACCCGGTGCTGCGTTGACACCAGAGGGAAGATCGTACTTGATCTGCAATCGTCGGGTGCTCCGGTGGTCAAAGGGTTGCGCGCCGTCTCTGGGTCAACGATAAAGAATTGGAATACCGTGGTCCCTTTCGGGTCTAGCCGGCCTGTGCGGGGGGCGGCAGCTACCGGAGCTGCTGGTTGCGATGGGCATGCAACTGTGCGGGCAGGAGTTGCAACTCCCAGTGGCGTAGGAGGCCAAGTCATGCCGGCCTGCTTCCAAATTTGAAGGAGCATGTCTTGGGTATCAGCGACAAAGGTCGTGAACATCGTCCATCCTTCGCTGGGCTTGCGGGCAGTCGGTTTCGTGGGCGAAGTAAGGTCTAGGGGAGGGGAGAGGTTGTTCAGCTTGTCGAAATACCTGGTGAGATATTCGTCCTAGTTGATGGCGGCGTCCGCCAACGCCATCATTGCTGGGTTTCCCGAGGTGGTATTGAAGGTGCCGTGAACTTGGATAAGAACACCGATTCGGCGTCGTACGAATGGTTCTACATTCACGGCTGTGATGTTGAAATACGCTTGGTATTGTCCTGCACTGACTCTGGTGCGGTTGCCAGCAGCCTGCGCCATCGTGGAAATCGGAGTGACAACTGTAGCGGTTGGCAAATCGTCAGGGTAGGTATTCTGGTGACTATGTGAAAGAGAATCAAGTGGAGAGTGAGGACAAGACTGAAGTGGTGAAAGGCGGTGGTGCTTTGAAAGTTGCGAGGAATAGCAGAGAGAAGGCACGTCCAAACAACTTATAGGATACGATGGAGTGGGTAGTTCACACTGGAGGGGAGTAGGCGAGGGTGTTCTGACTGGCAAATGGAATGAATAAGCTGCCTGTTCCCTCGCCGTCACCTGCGTATCATGGAATGCAAGCAGATGGGACTTGTGACATTTCGGTGGTCCTCGAGCTTTGCGGTGGCGGAGCAATACACTCTCCCGGTTGTACTGCACATCCTCTGGGTTGACAGCGACGACAAAGGGACTGAATACGCTGCTGGTTCTATCGTCGTCACCCGCTCATCATGGGAAGCAAGCAGACGGGGACTTGTGACGGTTTGGGGATCCTTGCGCTTTGTGGTGGTGGTGCAATACACTCTCCCGGTTGTACTGCACATCCTCCAGGTTGACCGCTACGACAAGAAGAAGTGTTGTAGACAAAGGAACTCTTTGTTTGTGGCTTGTTGTTCGCCTCTCAACAGCATCCACGTACACCTAAAAGAGAGTTGTGTTCCACTTCGGGTCTTGTGTGGTTTCCAGCTGCTCTTCCCTCCCATTGTCGTGATGGATATACTATACAAGTGTATATAGCTTTGAGCCATACAGATTTCATCGCCAGTCTGGGTGGTGTAGTTGGTAGCACACCTCATGACAAAGCATATAATGACTGGTTAGTCTAACCTTGGGGTAGTGAGGAAAGTGCAGGTTCGAATCCTGTCCCGCTGGCGACTGTTTTTTTCCCTTTCTCCATTGCCGATATGCTGTGCGTACGCCTTCCCTGTCTGTCAACGCGGAGGAAGTTCAATTCAACCACAAACACCACCTAAATGAAATGAAAAGTTCGGTGTATATTTTTCCATGTGCGGTGTGCACTATACCCAGGAGAGTGTATTGCACCGCCACCACAAAGCTCGAGAACCCCCGAAACGTCACAAGTCCCATCTGCTTGCATCCCATGATGAGCAGGTGACGACGATAGAACCAGCAGCGTATCCAGTCCCTTTGTCGTCGCTGTCAACCCGGAGGGTTTGCAGTACAACCTGGAGAGTGTATTCCACCATCATCACAAAGCGCAAGGATCCCCAAACAGTCACAAGTCCCTATCTGCTTGCTTCCCATGATACGCGGGCGACGAGAGGGAACAAGCAGCATATCCAGAACCTTTGTCGTGGCTGTCAATCCGGAGGATGTGCCCTTTGTCGTGGCTGTCAACCCGGAGGATGTGCCCTTTGTCGTGGATGTCAATGCGTAGGATGTGCCCTTTGTCGTGGCTGTCAACCCGGAGGATGTGCCCTTTGTCGTCACTATCAACCCGGAGGATGTGCAGTACAACCGGGAGAGTGTATTCCACTGTCACCACAAAGCACAAGGTCCCCCAAACTGTCACAAGTCCCCGTCTGCTTGCTTCCCATGATACGCAGGCGACGAGAGGGAACCAGCAGCGTATCCAGTCCCTTTGTCGTGGCTGTCAACCCGGAGGATGTGCCCTTTGTCGTGGCTGTCAACCCAGAGGATATGCCCTTTGTCGTGGCTGTCAACCCGTAGGATGTGCCCTTTGTCGTGGCTGTCAACCCGGAGGATGTGCCCTTTGTCATGGCTGTCAACCCCGTGGATGTGCCCTTTGTCATCGCTGTCAACGCGGAGGATGTGCAGTACAACCGGGCGAGTGTATTCCACCGTCACCACAAAGCGCAAGGACCCCCAAACCGTCACAAGTTCCCATCTGCTTGCTTCCCATGATACGCAGGCGACGAGAGGGAACCAGCAGTGTATCCAGTCCCTTTGTCGTGGCTGTCAACCCGGAGGATGTGCCCTTTGTCGTGGCTGTCAACCCGCAGGATGTGCCCTTTGTTGTGGCTGTCAACCCGGAGGATGTGCCCTTTGTCGTGGCTGTCAACCCACAGGATGTGCCCTTTGTCTTGGCTGTCAACCCGGAGGATGTGCCCTTTGTCGTGGCTGTCAACCCCGAGGATGTGCCCGTTGTTGTCGCTGTCAACCCGGAGGATGTGCAGTACAACCGGGAGAGTGTATTCCACCGTCACCACAAAACGCAAGGACCCCCAAACCGTCACAAGTCTCCGTCTTCTTGCTTCCCATGATACACGGGAGACGACGAGAGAACCAGCAGCGTATCCAGTCCCTTTGTCGCTCCTGTCAACAGAGAGGATGTGCAGTACAACCGGGAGAGTGTATTCCACCACCACCGCAAAGCTCGAGGACCCCAAAACGTCACAAGTCCCGTCTGCTTGCATCCCATGATGAGCGGGTGACGACGATAGAACCAGCAGCGTATCCAGTCCCTTTGTCGTCGCTGTCAACCCGGAGGATGTGCAGTACAACCGGGAGAGTGTATTGCTCCACCACCACAAAGCTCGACGACCACCGAAATGTCACAAGTCCCATCTGCTTGCATCCCATGATACCCAGGCGACGGCGAGGGAACAGGCAGCTTATTCATTCCATTTACCAGTCAGAACACCCTCGCCTACTCCCCTCCAGCGTGTACTACCCACTCCATCGTGTCCTACAAGTTGTTTCGACGTGCCTTCTATCTGCTATTCCTCGCAACTTTCAAAGCACCACCACCTTTCACCACTTCAGTCTTGTCCTCACTCTCCACTTGATTCTCTTTCACATAGTCACCAGAATACCTAACCTGACGATTTGCCAACCGCTACAGTTGTCACTCCGATTTCCACGATGGCGCAGGCTGCTGGCAACAGCACCAGAGTCAGTGCGGGACAATACCAAGCGTATTTCAACATCACAGCCGCGAATGTAGAACCATTCGTGCGACGCCGAATCGGCTTTCTTATCCAAGTTCACGGCACCTTCAATACCACCTGGGAAAACCCAGCAATGATGGTGTTGGCGGACGCCGCCATCAACTAGGACGAATATCTCACCAGGTATTTCGACAAGCTGAACAACCTCTCCCCTCCCCTAGACCTTACTTCGCCCACGAAACTGACTGCCGGCAAGCCCAGTGAAGGATGGACGATGTTCACGACCTTTGTCGCTGATACCCGAGACAAGCTCGTTCAAATTTGGAAGAAGGCCGGTATGACTTGGCCTCCTATGCCACTGGGAGTTGCAACTCCTGCCCGCACAGTTGCACGCCCATCGCAACCAGCAGCTCCGGTAGCTGCCACCCCCCGCACAGGCCGGCTAGACCTGAAAGGGACCACGGTATTCCAATTCTTTATCGTTGACCCAGAGACGGCGCGCAACCCTATGGACTACAATTCTGACTCCGACGACGACGGGAGCACCAACAAACCGACAGATATGTATGTATGGCGGAACGCCAACAACATCCAGTGGCTGGAAAGCGTGCGAAACGAGGAGATAATGTCTCTGTGGGTTCTGGTGGAGAAGGTTCTCCGCAAGGTTCCCCCCCGGCGAGAAGTTAGGGTCATGTACGGAGCAATGTGCAACCTTTCGAGCACAGATAAATTCCCTACCATATTTTTGGATCCGGGGCTCGCTGAGGGGGGTATGCAAAATCTTTCCGACGATGACCAACTCAAGGCTTGGGTGGCCATGACTGCGCACCTTGACCGCCCTCTTGGCATTGACGTTTACCTCCGGCGGCAGCCGGCCAGTAAGATTCCCGATTCTCCTACGTAGGGACTTATGCCTCATTTGAACCAGCAAGTGCTGGTTTACGATGCACATCCCGAAGTAGAGGAATACCGCTACGATTCCGAAGCTTATCAGGTCGTCTCCAAGAGCCGTAAACGGTTGGTAAGCCACGCATAATCGAGGGGTACATCCGCGGTGTGAACCGGTTTGGCCGCCGGATACGCCACAGTCGGTGGATGCTCCGGAAGTTCCTGGCATGGGCGAATGGGGTCAACTATCGGGGAGGAAATCAATGGTGGGCCACATATGCTTCCCAACAGAAGCTTGCTAGTGGTCACGGATGAATGTGAGCCAGCACATTCAGGAGAAAACTCGATATATCACCATGGGGCGTAACGACGCTGTGTACAGAGCGTTCATCGCGGATCCTACGAATGCAGCGATATTCGCAAACCCACCGTTCCCACGGGAAGTGGCTTCCGACGAAAAGGGCTCCTAATGAGCCCGTCCCAACACCCCCCCCCCCCCCCCCCCCGCGATGGCTGGTGGATACCGTCTTGTGTTAGGGTGGTTGGCTTTCTCGTATCCGGCGGATCTTTCGCCTGAGAGCTCTGTGCGTGAGCTGCCCCACCATCTCTGAGGGTTGCTCGTACACTTATATTGGTACTGTCTTTTTTTTGGTTTTGGCTTGGGTTTGTCAGATCTCAGGATATCTTTTTGGCTTCTTTCTTTTGGGGTTTTGGGTGATTTACAGTTGTGCGATCTTTCTGGGTTTCGGAGTTTTTTGAATGTATCTTTCCCTATTTTCAGTTCCGGGTATCTCGTTGTGTGCTCTGGCGACGTTCTTTCCAGCTCCTAGAGTTGTCGTTGCAATCCTACGACACGAAGCAATAGCTTCCTTGAGCAAGGCCCACTCGTGCCTTGCTGGACGAGATCACAGTGCTGATGGGTGGGGCCAAAGCTGTAGGACCCACGATGTTAATGGCCATCCCCTTTCTTTTCGAACGGAAAACAATATATATTTAAGTCGTACTCTTTCCTTTCTGCAAGACGTATTCGCAACCCTCACAACTACGTCTTCAACTCCTACGATCGATCCAACTCCCACTTTCAATGAACCATCCGACTCAACTCTAGACATCAACATGTCCCAATCTAGCCAGTCGACCATCACTGAGTCGCTGAAAGTTGCCCAGTTTACCAAAAGAACGAGATCTGATACACCCTTCCGCTTTACCGAAAGTCGGATGCCCATTGTGAAGGTGACAAAGAAATCCTCTGAAAATCCACCGGTTAGGACTCGGCGAGATGTCCAACTCTCAGAGTCCCAATTGCAGCCTTCAAGGAGCTCTGGATACCACTGCCGTGGGGAAAGACACTACAGAGGGGTTCAGTGCATTGACACCAGAATTCCAATCGCAGTCGAAGCAGCTTCCACAGGCATGACCAACGCATTCCCAGCAGGTTCCCGCAAGAACTTCAGACACTCTTCAGATGAACACGCGGACTTCGCAACGGCCAACTCAGCCGCCGCGTATACAATCACTGTTGTCGAAGCCGTCACCGCCGCCCCTCGAGCCGCAGCCACCTAAGCTGTCTTCACAGCTGTCACAGTTGTCCTTGCAATTGCCGTCATTGTCGGAGCAGTTGTCGATAACCCCATCCCTTCTTCCCGCGCACTCGGGATTTTCCGTGAAGCACATTTCAACTGATGATGAGAGTGTGAACTGTCAACTTGCCCAGAATCAGGTTTTTAATTTTTTTAATTGATTGTTTTGGGAGCCCCTGCTCCTGTAGTGATCATGCTGATCGTAGCAGGTCGAATTCTATATGTTGAGGTACGGCGCTTGGCCACCTCGAGACCCTAAAAGCTGGACGATGTTAGCGAAGAAGCTCTGGACGGCTGCTTTAGAAGACCCTATTGCAGCGAGACTGGTGGCGCCACCGATCCCAGGCTGGGTGTCAACATTTGTGGTATGTAGGTGTATATCCAACCCTCAGAGTTGCGCTGACCATTAGCGCAGATGAAGAACACCATTTGCAACAAGCGTAGCCATGTACTCGCCAAGGCTAAGAGCGTCATGCTGAAATCGTACGGCTTGGATCCTGCGAGGATGGATGCCCAGAAGATCAAATCAGTCATTACATGGCTGCTTCATGATTTTCGGTTCATCCATCAAGATTGCATTGTACGTACTGTGGCTCCAACCCCAACGGTCGCTAATATGACTCTCGAAGCGGGATCTGCCATTCTCGAATGCTGCGATCGTCGACATTCTATAACAATTGCTGTTTCTACGCCTGCGCAGGAGGCCATCCAAGGTAAACGACATGGACCCCCTGCTTGGGAATCTTGGGAAAGCCGGCGTGCTGCTTGCGGTTACTGCGATGTTGTTTGCATTGCAATCATGGTTGCTAGAGCATGACCAAGGGGTTAAGGTCAACTTCACCTGGGGCGCTATCGGAGGTATGTTAGAACTGACAAGCCTTGCCTGCCACCGTCAGAATTACGTATACCATCTCTAGAACTGAGCTAATTACTGGCAGCGGATTATGAAAAATTGTCAGTGCTGTGGGAGGCACTGAATGGAACAGACACCATCCTCTTGAAAATTCGGAAGGCTATTGCAGCGAAGATTTCCACGGTCAAGGGGAAACTGCCAGTATCCAGCGTTGTCTTTGGGCCGGAGGATCTCGCACGGTACGGTTCCGCCATCGATAAGCTGTCTTTCGATGAAGAGGGAAGTAGTCGACCTGGAAGGACCGACAAGCGCAGAAACAGAGGCGCAGTCAGCCCTAATGGTCAGGCTGCCAACCCTGACAGTTGGGACCCCAACGAAAGGATAGATGCCAGCCAGTTCACTGCCGGCAAGAACCTTCCACCGACGCTGACAGCCCGAGCCCGCAGACAGCCCAGCAGCTCTCAGCTTGGGCAGAACAACCCAGAGAGTGGGTCTTCCCCTATAGTTGTTCACTGCCGGTGGAGACGCGAGGTTTCAGCGACTCCAGTTCGACAAAAACGCAGTCGAACAGCAAGAATGCAGGTTTCGGACACACCCATTCCAGACAGTGAAGCCGCCCTCAATCAGCGGTCTCAAGACGGTACCAGAGAGTCACGTGATTGTGATTTACCGAGTAGCGAGCGGCACGACCAGAAGGAACAGATGCCTTTGGAGTCGGAGTTGGGGTCGGAGTTGGAGTTGGAGTCGGAGGGGGACTTGGGTCGTTGGTGAAAGCTGGTATCTTAGGATGAAGAGCACGATCCTCAGCCCGAGAGGTGGTTGGCAGTTGTGTTGGAGTTATAAAGCGAATAAACTCCGTATTTCTCACAATCACGACCATACATCCCAATAGCGATCTTCTCAATTACAACGGCACCTGACCTACATTCATAGACGGTGCCCTGTTTGCCCTAATCCTCCTCGCAGGCCTACTGGTAGAACGCACTGCTGACCTACGTTCGTAAACGTTGCAGAACCTCATTGGCACGCCCCGCTGTACTACATTCGTAGGCGCGGCTAGTCTGCTGGCAACACAAACGACCAACGATCATACGCTTTGCAAAACCACTCTGCTACACACCTGCGACCTACACTCCACATGCTACGCAACTGCAGCCATTACCGCTGACTGCATTCGTACGTAATGCTCGTCTGCCGTCAACATCGTCGATCTGCGTTTGTACGTGTCGCAGAATCTCATTGGTATGCACTGCTGTCCTACATTCATATGCGCTACTCAACTACCATCAACATAGCTAACCTGCGTTCGTACGCGTTGCAGAGCTTTGTTAATACGCACTGCTGTCCTACATTCGTACGCGCTACTCGTCTGACGTCTACATCCTTGACCTGCATTCGTACGCTTTGCAGAAGCTCGTTGGTACGCACTGCTGTCCAACATCCGTACGCACTGCTCGTATGCAGTCAACACCGCTGACCTGCATTCGTACGCGTTGCAGAACCTCGTTGGTACACACCACTGTCCTACATTCGTACATGCGGTGCGTCTGACACCATTACCACTGGCTACATTCGTAAGTGCTACTCGTCTGCCGTCAACATCATCGACCTGCGTTCATACGCGTTGCAAAACCTCGTTGCTACCCACTGCTGTCCTACATTGGTACATGCTGCTCGTCTGCCGACTACATCGTCGACCTACGTTCATACGCGTTGCAGAACTTCATCGGTACGCACGGCTGTCCTACATTCGTACATGCTGCGCGTCTGCCGCCATTACCACTGGCTACATTCGTACATACTCCTCGTCTGCCGTCAACATCGTCGACCTGCGTTCGTATGCAGTGCAGAACCTCATTGGTACACACCGCAGTCGTACATTCGTACACGCTGCGCGTCTGCCGCTATTGCCGCTGGCTACATATGTACGTGCTCCACGTCTGCCGTCAACACCGCTGAACTGCGTTTGTACACCTTGCAGAACCTCGTCGGTACGCACTGCTGTCCTACATTCGTACCTGCTGCCTATCTGGCGTTATTACCACTGGCTACATTCGTACGTGCTGCTCGTCTGCCGTCAACATCGTCGACCTGCGTTCGTACACGTTTCAAAACCTCGTTGCTACCCACTGCTGTCCTACATTCGTATGTGCTGCTCGTCTGCAGTCGACATCGTCGACCTGCGTTCGTACGCGTCGTACAAGCTCGTTGGTATGCACTGTTCTCCTACATTCGTACGCGCTACTCGTATGCAGTCAACACCGCTGACCTGCGTTCGTACGTGTTGCAGAACTTCGTTCGTACACACCACTGTCCTACATTCGTACATGTTGCACGTCTGCCACCATTGCCGCTGGCTACCTTCGTACATGCTGCTCGTCTGCCGTCAACATCGTCGACCTGTGTTCGTACGCGTTGCAAAACCTCGTCGGTATGCACTGCTGTCCTACATTCGTACGCGCTGCTCATCTGCCGTCTACATCGTCGACCTGCATTCGTACGCGTTGCAGAACCTCGTTGGTATGCACTGCTGTCCTATATTCCTACATACTGCGCGTCTGCGGTCATTACCGCTGTCTACATTCGTATGCACTGCTCGTGTGCCGTAGCCATCGCTGACATATGTTCGTACGCATACCAAAACCGCGCTGTTACGTATTGATGGTTTACATTCATTTGCGTTGCGTCGTCTGCCCTTACTCGTCACTGTAGCAGACGGCGTTTGAGACGTTGGACTTCGTGGTATAATATAGATTTTAAATATAATAATTATTTTGTGATCGAAGAGCATAGTCGACTGCGTGTAGTAGCACTGTAACTGTAGTAATTGCGGGTACGAAACTGCTCCCAGAGCACACTCGTTGCTCCTGTAAGCTTCCCTAGCTCCCGTAAAAGGGGTGGTTGCATCCGTATCTTCCCTAGCTTTCCTAGCATTTCTAGCCTCCCTAGCTCCCCTAAGGTGGCGGGCACGTCGGTAAGATTCGTGCTTGCGTCGGTAAGGTTGGTGGTTGCGTCCGTAGCTTTCCTAGCTTTCCTAGCGTTTCTAGCCTCCCTAGCTCCCCTAAGGTGGTGGGCGCGTCGGTAAGGTGGTAGTAGTGTCCGTAGCTTCCCTTGCCTATCGAAGGAGAAAGTTATATTTCACTCGCGGTGCTCCGGTAAGCTTCGCTAGCTCTGGTAGCTCCGGTAAGAATTAAATTTTGTGCTGATGAATCACGATTTATTTCTCTCTGTTGGAGCCGAATCTCTAAGAGCCTTCGTCGCCAGTGATATTAAATGTGAAGTTCTCGATACTGCCATCCAGTACGGGAGCGGAATCTTCAGACAGCCGGGGGTTGCCCTGTCGGCCAATGTAGAATTCCAACTCACTTTCAATGGCAAGTACATTTTCCATTCCGTGCCCAACCCTTTTCTCGTGCTCAAAGCTTGGCAAAGCTTTGAAAAAACATGCCGCTGGTAGTATATTTTCAGAAATGAGAAGTCGCAACTATACATACAGTTGGAATTGCTTCTCGCCGCTCGCCGCACTGGCGTGGCGCACCAGTGGAAGTGTCACCACAGCAACGGCGACGACAGCAATGCTGTGGAGAGCAATGGCATAGCAACGGCAGTGGCAAGGGGATCCTGGCAATGACGGCTTGGCATTCTCCCATAGCAGCGTCTTTGGCATTCTTTCTTCTTTCTTTCTACATACTTCTTCATAGTAGAGAAAAAGACGACGCATCACGTTTGAGCGATACCATCAAACTCCAACGATATAATCATCAAGTTGTCAACTCTTTCTCCCTCTCTCTCTCTCTCTCTCTTTGCTCGTGTGAAGACTCTCAGAGGAACGGTGATCGGGCAAACTTTTACAGGTTGTGAGCCCGGAGCCGTAACCGCTCCATATACGATCAAACCTCACCGCCGTTAAACTCTCGCGCGATAAATAGCTCCTCAGGAGCCAGTGATAAACGCGGGGGCCGGCGATTCCGAGGCCCTTTCCTCTACGTCTCACCTAGAAGATCTCTCCTCGAAATTGATTGCTAACCATCCTAGCGACAGAAGACCTCTGACGGCCGAAAAGAACTTCCCTGCTTACGCATCGCTATTCGACGAGAATCTACAACGATCTTCATCATGAGGGATGAAACGTTCAAACACCCACTGGGCAATGTCCGCCTACTAGATCGTACCAACTACACAGTCTGGAAAGAAGATTGCATGAAGGTTCTACAAGGAATCATGGCGTGGAACATCATGATGGAGAGAGAAGAAGAACCAGAAGATCCGGGAAGACCCAACGACTTTACCAGACCTCTCGTTCTAGCACGGAAGGTATACAAGGACTACAAACAACGGAAATTGCAGGCCGTGGCCATTATCTACGGATCTTGTACCAATGCTGTCAAGGTACACATCAAAGGAATGGAGGATCCCGTCCAGATGTGGAAAGAATTGGAGGCACGCACAAACACCGCCAACTCATCGGTTGGAAGAATGTCGCTCTTCCGGAAATTCAGTACTCTCCGTCCCACTCCCGGACAGCCGCTAAATGCCTACTTCGCCGAATTGCTCGACATCACCACTGAGCTGGCAGGCTCCGAAGAAGCGGTCTCCGACATGGTCCTTAAGAACCACATCTACACCACTCTTCCTCCCGCCTACGCAGTCACGATTGAAATTCTTCAATCTCGTGCAGGAGTCACTGTTCAAGAAGTCATTGATGCACTGAACGAATGCGAAACAAATAGATCGATGACAACAAAACCTGATGCCGTTTCAGAAGCTCTCTACACACAACAAGGAGCAAGGGGAGGACGAGGTGGCTACCAGGGACGATACCAAGGAAATGAGCGTTCTCAGCGGTGGTGTGATTGGTGTAAGACCGGCACTCACTCTACCTCAAATTGCTGGAGTAAGAAGAACAACAAACGGGCACAAGACCAGAATGACTGCTACTACTGTGGAGAAGAGGGCCACATCAAGAATGACTGCCCGGCCAGGAAAAAGGGACAGGCCCTGCGAAACAGCAGAGGAATAGAACATGATGGACGCAAAGGAAACGGACATGACAGACGCGAACGCGACGGACGCGAAGGAAACGGACGCGACGGACATGATGGACGCGAAGGAAATGGACGCACTCACAATACCTCGGGCAACCAGCAATGACTTGTGGGATCTACCTCCCTCAGCTTGGAGGTAATGGTGGCGTCATATCGATCGGCAATAACAACAAGGACCTGGGTAATTGATTCTGGAGCATCTCACAATTACGGCAACAATCTACGAGATTTCCAGAAGAACTCAGTGAAGGAAACGGATATGATCATCAAGTTAGGAGATGATCACCAAGTTCAAGCAAAGAAGAAAGGAATTGTATGTCTGGGAAGAGTGGATATTGAGGCGTTTTTCGTTCCGGAATTCCGAATATCCCTCATATCAGTAGGACAACTCGACTCACAAGGATACACAACAACATTCCGCTCTGGGATTTGCTCGATTGTCAATGCAAAAGGGCAGAAGGTCCTAGGCGCCAACCTTGAAGATGGCTTATACATACTATCAACAGATGGATCAGCACATATTTGCGAAATCAGAATGCTTCGAACAAGTCCACATTCAAATACGATAAACATGTGGCATCGACGTCTCGTGCGCCTTAACCATCAAGACTTGAGACGACTACTGGAATCCTCAGGAGAACGTATTACGGATTCATTGAAGTCTTCAGTCAAGCACATTTCCGATTCTCTGGACGTGCAGCCGGTCGTGGATCCGGACGTTGAACCGGCTGCAGACCCGGACTTAGAGACGGTCACGGTCCCAGATATCGAGCCAATCGCGGATCCCATGGACGTCGAGCCGGCGACGGATCCTATGGGTGTCGAGCCGGTGACGGATATGCCGGTGACGGACCCTAGGGATGTCGAGCCGGTGACGGATCTCATGGACACGAGTCCTCGCTGGGAAACACCTGGATTGTGTCGGACATGCGTTCAGGCAAAGCAACAACAACATATTGTACGCACCAGAGGATCCCTGTCCACAATGCCGTTTGCACTTGTGCACTCAGATCTCTGCGGGCCGATGAAGCACAGTATCGGAGGCGCCCAATACTACATCATCTATATTGATGACTGTACGAGATACACAGAGGTGTATTTTTTAATCACAAAAACCGCGGAAGAAATATCGGCCAAGTTTCAACATTACCAAGCCTGGGTGGAAACGCAAGGATTCCATATCAAACGGTTTCGAAGCGACAACGGATCTGGAGAATACAACAACTCTATATTCCTAGGTTTACTGGCAGAGAAAGGAATTACATTTGAACCCTTCCCCCCGTACACCCAACACAAGAACGGAATGGCTGAGCGGATAATCCGGACACTGAATGCGAAGGCGCGAAGCATGATGTTGGATGCCAACGTACCGATTGTTTTCTGGCCCGAAGCCATCAGGACGGCATGCTATCTACACCGAAGATCCCCAACCTCGAGTCTGACAGACAATCGGTCACCTTACGAAGCACTGTACGGCACTATTCCAAAAATAGGACACCTGAGAAGATTCGGCTGTCGAGTATACAAACACATCCCACCCGCTCAAAGAACGGAGAAGAAATTCGGAGACCGCTCCAGTATGTGCATGATGCTGGGATACGTCCACAATACTACGAAAATCTGGAGAATTTGGGATTTCAAATCGGGAAGAACCGGTCGAGCAGTTGAATGCTCAAGTGTCGTGTTTGACGAAGAGGAAAATGCACACACAGAGGAGCAGAAGGAAGTCATTGAGTTTCCTGATACGACCGACGAAGTGCAGGCCGATGGAGCGCAGGACAGGATCCATGAAATAAATGACGCACATGACAGTCAAGAGAATACCAGTGAGTAACAAATACCCGATTTCTTTCGTCATGCAGTGAAATCGCTCTATGAGCGGCTGGGCGACATATACCTGCCGAAATCAGCAAATGCTGGGCAGATGACTGCTGAATTCAGCAAATGCTGGGCAGTGTGCCGAATTCAGCGGATATGCAGAGCAGATACCTGCTGAATTCAGCAAAAGCTGGGCAGAAGACTGCTGAATTCAGCGAATGCTGGGCAGTGTGCCGAATTCAGCGAATGCTGGGCAGATACCTGCTGAATTCAGCGAACGCTGGGCAGATGCCTGCTGAATTCAGCGAATGCTGGGCAGAAGAAGTCGAGAATATCTTGCGAAAGTGATAACTGGTGACTTGTATGCTGAATTCAGTGAATATGCTCGATGAACTGCTGGGTATTACCTACTGAATTCAGCGAATGCTGTGGAGAACTCGTGATGTGGATTCCATAAGATTGAGAACAAGACTGATTGAGATGGCAGATAAGAATGAATATGTTTCTGCACGGACGCGCAGCAAGGCACGCCTTGAAATCAACAAGGCGATTATGAGCAAGGCTCACGAAGAAGGGGGTGATGTGACGTCTTCGGAACACCTTGCCTCTGCCTTCCTGCTACTTGGGATCACTGAGACATCAGAAGACGAAGCCGTCGAGTGCGAAAACGAGAGCGAATCGCTCACGTACACATCAGAAGACGAAGCCATCAAGTGCGAGAACGAGAGTGAACCGCTCACCTACAAAGCTGCGCTTCGAGGTCCGCAAGCAAGACATTGGAAGGAAGCCATGCGCCAGGAATGGCAGGCGTTGGTCGATAATCATACCTTTGATATCGTGGCGAAAGGTCATACCGTTCATACGCCTAGGACTGACAGGACAGTAGAAGAGCCTATCGGTTGTAAGTGGGTATACAAGAGAAAAATTAATCCGGACGGATCCACTCAGTATAAAGCACGACTGGTTATCATCAGGAAAAAAAAAAATTGCGTCCTGAGCGTCCGGACGCACTAGACGCTCTGGACTCTTCGGACGCAACCTGCTTAACTCGGACGCAGTTCGCTATGGCACCGTGTATCCAGACGCAGCTCGCCACACCACCGTGCATCCAGACGCAGCTCGCCACACCACCGTGCATCCGGACGCAGCTCGCCACGGCATCTGCTTACCGGACAGAGCGTGTCAGCGCATTTTCCTTCTGGACGCAGCCATGTCAGGGCATTTTCCTTCTGGACGCAGCTGTGTCAGGGCATTTTCCTTCTGGACGCAGCCGTGTCAGAGCATTTTCCTTCTGGGCGCAGCTGTGTCAGGTCAAATGGTGTCCGGACGACGCGTGTCATGGCACCACGGTCACGCTGTCTGTCAAGGCACGGAACATCGTAGCAAATACTCTTGTCGCATTCGCAAACACGCGGCGGGTTCCAGGCATAGTGACTCAGTCCAGTTCTATTCATTCTATCTAATGTACATCTATATATGCTACTACCACACTTCGCGCGGAAACAAAGGAAAGTTGGCAAATACGGCACGACGCGTTGAGCACGACACGTTGAGCAGGACGCGATGAGCACGACGCGATGAGCACGACGCGTTGAGCACGACGCGATGAGCACGACGCGTTGAGCACGACGCGATCAGCACGACACGATGAGCACGACGTGATGAGCACGACGAGATGAACACGATGCGATGAGCACGACGACTATGAGGAGGATGGCGATGAGCACGCCACCGGCGGCGAGGACGATAGCAAGTAGGACGCGGCGAGTATGATTGCGAGCTTTGTGACATGGTTAGCACAGCTCTCAGAGTGACAGACAGCGGGAAGTTGTACAATACAACGTGAAGAGTACGATGTCAATGAGGGTGCCGGCGGCGAGAACGATAGGGGGTAGGACACGGCGAGTGTGGGCGAGTAGGACGCAGCAAGTATGAGAGCGAGTAAGACGCGGCGAGTATGATGGCGAGAAAGGCGCAACGAGTAAGATATCAATTAGGAAAATGTCGATGAGTAGGACGAGGTGAAAGGAGAAGAAAAAAGGGGTCTATCTATGAGTGATGAGCCGAACCTTGCGAAAGCGCAAGCGTTAGTAGTGGCTTGGCGCTTTCTATTGCCATCGTACTCGCCGCGACTTACTCGCCGCGTCCTACTCGCTATCGTCCTCGCCACTGGCACCCTCATTGACATCGTACTCCTCACTGTGTATTGTACAACTTCCCGCTGTCTGTCACTCCGAGAGCTGTGCTAACCATGTCACAAAGCTTGCCATCATACTCGCCGCGTCTTACTTGCAATCATACTCGCCGCGTCCTACTTGCTATCGTCCTCGCCGCCAGCACCCTCATTGACATCATACTCCCCGTGTCTTACACGCGCTCATACTCGCCGCGGCCTACTCGCTATCGTTCTCGCCACCGGCACCCTCATTGACATCATACTCGCCGCGTCCTACCCGCTATCATCCTCGCCGCTGGCACCCTCATTGACATCGTACTCCTCACTGTGTATTGTTCAACTTCCCGGTGTCTCTGTCACTCTGAGAGCTGCGCTAACCATGTCACAAAGCTCGCAATCATACTCGCCGCGTCCTACTTGCGATCGTCCTCGCCGCTGGCGGCATGCTCATCGCCATCCTCCTCATAATCGTCGTGCTCATCGCGTCGTGTTCATCTCGTCGTGCTCAACGCGTCGTGCTCATCGCGTCGTGCTCAACGTGTCGTGCTCATCGCGTCGTGCTCATCGCGTCGTGCTCAACGCGTCATGCTCTATTTGCCAACTTTCCTTTGTTTCCGCGTGAAGTGTGGTAGTAGCATATATAGATATACATTAGATAGAATGAATAGAACTGGACTGAGTCACTATGCCTGGAACCCGCTGCGTGTTTGCGAATATGACAAGAGTATTTGCTACGATGTTCCGTGCCTTGACAGACAGCGTGACCGTGGTGCCATAACACGCGTCGTCCGGACACCATTTGCCCTGACTCGGCTGCGCCCAGAAGGAAAATGCCCTGACACGGCTGCGTCCAGAAGGAAAATGCTCTGACACGGCTGCGTCCAGAAGGAAAATGCCCTGACACGGCTGCGTCCAGAAGGAAAATGCCCTGACACGCTCCGTCCGGTAAGCTGATGCCATGGCGAGCTGCGTCCAGACGCACAGCACCCTGGCATACGGCGTCCGAATGCACGGTGCGATGGCGTGCTGCGTCCGGACGGATGGCGCCCTGGCATACGGCGTCCGAATGCACGGTGCCATGGCATGCTGCGTCCGAATTCACATTGCCTGTGCGTTTCGTGTTGGGATCGGTATGTGCCCTGCCAGGGTGCGTCTGGACGCAGATTTTTTTTCCTGATGATCAAGGGCTACGAACAAAAGGAAGGAATCGATTACGACGAAACTTACGCACCGGTGTCCAAGATGGCAACGTTTCAATTGATACTGGCACTAGCCGCTCAGTATGGCTGGGACGTCGATCACATGGACGTGGTGACGGCCTTCCTAAATCCAAAGATCGACCGAGACAACATCTACATGGAAATGCCACTTGGAATTGACTGGCTCACGTCGAACGAAAACGCATCGAACGGAAGCACGTCGGATGGAAGCATTTTAATCCTTCGGAAGGCACTCTACGGACTGAAACAGGCGCCCAGACTCTGGTATGAGGATATCGACGGATACTTGCAATCCATAGGATTTTGACAATCAGCTGAAGATCCGAATCTGTATCTTCAACAAGGAGTTCTCCCAGTTCTATACGTGGATGACCTGCTTATTGCGTATAATGGTGAGGAAGGACATCGGATCAAGCAGCTACTCCAAAAGAAGTACAAAATGTGTGACTTGGGCGCAGCAAAGCGTTTCCTAGGAATCGAGATCGAGAAGACCAAGGATGGAGGATTCAGCATCTGCCAACGAGGTTATATCAACACGATCATACAACGATTCCGGCTAATGGACGCAAAACCGGCTAAGTCTCCACTTGATCCTCAGACAGATCTGGCTAACACCAATTGTGAGGACAAACCGGCAAACCGCAAAGAATATCTCTCGATGGTTGGATTACTTATGTATGCGGCACTCGGAAGTCGACTGGATATCGCCTTTAGCGTAACCGCCCTGAGCCGATATAATGTCCAACCTCTTGAAATGCATGCAACGGCAGCAAAGAGAGTACTCCGATACCTGAAAACGACTGCCGGATTTCGAATTCATTACCAACGGCTCCCGAATCATATCACTATTGTCGGATACACCGATTCCGACTGGGCAGGGAATCTCACAACTCGGAAATGTGTCGGCGGATGCGTATTTGGACTCGGGAATAGCGATAGCAACAACGAGCTTGTCATGTCCAGACTGATTCACTGGCAAGCCAAGTCTCAGAGCGTCGTAGCGCTTTCAACGCTTGAGGCCGAATACATCGCTAGTTCACATGCCACTCGAGAAAGTCTCTGGCTCAAGCGCATGATGAAAGAGGCTGCAAGCGGAATGGGAGTAAGAATTGTTGATGGACCGGTACCGATCGGATGCGACAACCAGGGCGCCATCAAACTGATTACCCCGGGAGTAATACGACAAAAGTCAAAACACATTGACGTAAAATATCATTATGTTCACGATGAACTGATGAAAGGCGCAGTTAAGTTCCAATACGTCACCTCAGAGTCCAACCCTGCCGATCTGCTGACGAAGCCTCTCGCGGTTCCCCGACACGAACGACTATTGCAACTCACCGGTCTTACCCCCGTACCCGACGACGAAAATCCCGGAAACGATGAATTACCCTCGGCCCTGATGATGAGATACTTGAATACGATGAATGACTCTGATCTCGAAGAGGAAAAAGGGGGTGCAGTTCTTTGGCGAAGAAAAGGGGGTGTGGGGGATAAGGAGTTGGAAAAGGATTGTTTTTGTTGAACATTTTTCTTGCATCCTGTCGGCAAGTGTGAGTCGGTACTCTTTTTCCTACTAGCAGGTGTTTTTCCCATGAGGTTTTCACTGCAGAGGTTTTAATGAGGTCGACGAGGATTTAAGGGGATTGATTTTTTGCTTTCTTTTATGTTTCTGATTTGGTGGATTCCTGTTTGGCACAGAGCGCGAGAAGAGGGGGAGTGTTGGAATTGCTTCTCGCTGCTGGCCGCTCCAGCATGGCGCGCCAGTGGAAGCGTCACCACAGCAACGGCGACGACAGCAATGCTGCGGAGAGGAATGGCATAGCAATGGCAGTGGCAAGGGGATCCTGGCAATGACGGCTTGGCATTCTCCCATAGCAGTGTCTTTGGCATTCTTTCTTCTTTCTTTCTACATACTTCTTCATAGTAGAGAAAAAGACGACGCATCACGTTTGAGCGATACCATTAAACTCCAACGATATAATCATCAAGGCAAACTTTTACACATACAACGGTTCAACATCCCCAGCAATACTGTTCCACAACCACAAGACCCGTCTTTCGAGCGTGGCCTTACCACAGCCAAGGACTTACTGTTTGAAAAGCAGCGGCCCTAAATGTTGGGTCTAAGGTTAGATTTAATCCAAATCTAAACACCATCCGCGACGAACTAAGAGCGTTAAACCTGTTGGTTCTAGCGACCGATGAGAATTTGGGAATTGCCGTGGTGTCAAAAACGTGGTATATCTCCGAGTGCACGAAACAAATAACTGATACGCGTACATATGAACGCCTTCAGGATTATAATATTATCGTTCGCGCCGCTCGGGTTGCACACTGGGTAGAATCTGCTCTTAACTCGGCCTCGAAGGTCACCGACTCTCGGGAGTTCGGCATCTTCATAAAATACCTGCTCACCAATGTGAATATGGATAATCTCTCAGTCCCGACGTTTAAAGGCCTTCCAAAGGTCCATAAACCAATGTGGATGCTTCAAACGATTATCCCCAGCCATAGCTGGATCACGGCAGGCGCTTCTAAAGTAGCAGACTACCTTCTCCAACCGGTGCTCACACTCTACCCGTGGGTCGTTAATTCGACCATCGAGGTAATCAACACCGTAAGAGATTTCAGTGCTAATCGGGCGAAAGAAACGTGGATAGTCACTGCCGATGTCCAATCGTTTTATACGAACGTCCCGATCGCAGAAACTATTTCTTTCATTAAAGCTGTGGTGGCCGTGAGAATGGCGTACGAGCCCTGGAAGGTAGTATTGATCAAGATATGCCTTGTAGCGGTCATGCAAAACAACTGTTTCATGTAAGGAGATGAATTCTACCGACAGATAAGTGGTATTGCGATGGGCACGAGCTGTGCACCCGTATTCGCGAACATTTACGCTGCTCAGTTTGAACAAGACCTTGATGTACGACGGGAAAAAGGGCTTCTTTCCTTCGTTCGCTATATCGACGACATCAAGTTCATCTTCGAAGGTATGAGGGAACAACTCCAGAGCTTCATCGACTCTAGAGCCTATGGTAAACTAAAAATTACCTGGGAAATACGTTCAGCCTGGGAGAAAACACCTTTTCTCGACGCACAGTTCTTCTTTTCGGAGAAGCCAGGTGTTACGGGAGTTCAAACGAAACTCTTCCGTAAGTCAATGAACAAACATCAATATATTCCATGGTCGTCCGCACACCCAGAGTCTGTTAAACGCAGCTTTGTGAAAGCGGAACTGACCCGGTACATGATCGTGTCATCACAAAGATCCTACTTTGAGGAGAGTAAGGAGATGCTGTTCATGAACCTGTGCCGGCGTGGATACCCGGCGGACAATCTCACTGAGTTTGGACTGCAAGCCCGGCAAAGATCGTCAGAGAGGGACATCCCGCTACTTATCCCTTCCAAATACAATTAAGTGTGGAATATGTTGAACCTCAAACCAGTCCTAGACATAATGATTAACGTTGGGCAACACAATGAAGTAGAAAAACCGAAATCATTACAAGGGCCAATAATAAAATCACTACGCCGCTTGGAAAACTTTTACGATAAGTTTTCCAAGTGGAACTGGGCTACGCTTAACTCCGTTAAAACGGTAGGCACCAAGAAGTGTACCTATGAGGATGCGTTCCACCTCACGGCACGCCGGGCTAGAATTGAAGCTCTTAGACTCCGGCCCTAACCCTAACCCTAACTAATTGCCTTAGTTAGTGGTGGTGGCGTAAACTGTGGCCTTACGTCATAAATAATGTGACATGTCCGAATTAGGCAACTCGACCAATTAAGAAAGCCCAGGCGTGGAGACACATCTACGCGGACCCAAAGGGGAAGCTGCCGAAACGGGGGCGTAAGCCGTGCATACATATGCATGCATGTCGCCACAGTTTATTTATAACGCGCATATGCGCATAAGCTTACTCTGCATCAGGGATTAATTTCCCACATGCATTGCATTAGCGCCTGACTCACCACGCCTTGCATGAGCGATTAATTTTGTCATGCGGTCATATGTGCATGAGGGATTAATTTCTCTCCCCCATGACATTAGCGTGCCACGTCAGCGTAAGCTCACGCATATGCACCCATATATAGAAAAATGACTCAATGACGGGCGTCGTGAGGCAATTTCACCCCTGAAGATGACATGGACTAGCGAAGAGGTTCATGCGTGCGTCATTTCCATCGGGAATTGCGTGATTTCTTCTCGACAACGCTCTAGGGGGGATCGCACTTCGCGCGCCATCGACGAAAACGTCTATATATCCAGCTGTCTGCACCCAGTACTGAAGAGCCATCACGGTGAAAACACACTTCGAACCATCACACTTGAGTTTGTTATACAAGCAGTTCAGCACTCTTCACCAAAAATCCTCAAACATCTTAAGTTGACTCCAAACTCCCCAAAAAGAGAAAGAAGTCGAGAACAAGCTGGCGGAGTCAGAATGCGAGTACAGTGGGGGATCCGGAGAGGTTGAGGGAAAAGACAGATAGTAGAAGTGACTGAGCGTCCTTCTACTCAAGCGTGAGAAGCGACAACTTTGTACCTGACAAATCTTAATGTTGTTCGGAACATTGACAATAAAAGTGATTTGTTGCAATTTTACTCTCAAGTTCAAACTTCTCATTCTAAAACTCGCTCAGCCTACACACTCATGGACCCTGGGGCCTCGCATTGCTACATTGACTCGAATTACACCCGACAGCTTGGTCTCCCTTTTCGGCGTGCTGAGCGTATGTCTATCATTACGGCAGGTATGAAACACGCACCGGAAGACAGGTATCAGGTGTGGTTGAAGGCTCGCATATGTGGCACTAAGGGCAATTCGGTAGACATTTCGAGCTGGTATATACTTTTTGACCTGAAAGGAGCCTACAATGTCATTATTGGAAAAAACTGGCATTCGAAGACGTGCCATTTGGTGGATTCGAAGAATGTCCTGCATCTGCTTGACGTGGACAGGTCTCTTTTGACAAACAGACGACCCGCATTCGTACTACGGTTCGCCTTGATAGGTCTGCGGCCTCATGAAGGACGTTACTGGGAGGTCTATGATCACTGCACGGCAGTGGCACGAGCAGCATCGATGAATTTGATATCCGCAGAAGAAACAGCAAGCGAGATGAAGAAAGGAGATGACAGAATTTTTGTAATTGACATCAGGGAATGAACGCCGGGGAATGAATTTGGCCACCACGATCCAGTTCTGGCTGACCTTGGGAAGTGGGGGGTCCAAATTCATCAGGACTTTGATGATCTCTTTCAACCACCTAAGGGCGACCCGCCTGCCAGTGAACACGATTTCCGGATTCTAACAAATCCAACCAGCAAGATTCCACATCGAAAATCCTACTGGATGACTCCATTGAAGAGAGAAGAATTCAAAGAAAAGATCAAGAAGTTGCGCGCCAATGGTTGGGTGATGAACCCCCATTCCCGACATATGGCACCAGTCATTTTTGTCAAGAAACCTAACAGTGCAGCGCTGAGGATGTGCTTTGATAATCGAGGCCTCAATCAGATCACGATTAAGGACCGATATCCATTGCCATACATTGAAGATTTACTTGACAAACTCCATGGTGGCCACGTCTTTACCAAACTGGACATGGCCAGTGGCTACCACCAGGTACGGATCCACCTGCATGACTGCCACAAGACTGCATTCATTGCCCCGGATGGCTTCTACGAGTACAAAGTCATACCTTTTGGCCTTGCAAATGCTCCATCAGCTTTCATGCATATGATGCACAAGATTCTGGGCCCACGCTGATGGCATGCGATTGTCTATCTGGATGATGTTCTGATCTATTCATGGAGCATGTCAGAACATCAGGCGCACGTTGAGGCAGTCCTCCAGTCCCTTCGGAAAGCTCGATTGCGTTTGAGCGAAGGCAAATGTGTATTCGGAGCATTGGAGACCACATTCTTTGGATTTAAGGTCAACATGCATGGCATCCATACAGAAGAAAAGAAGGTAGCGGCAGTGCGAGAATGGCCAACCCCGCAGTCGCCATCTGCACTTTGGTCATTTCTGGAGTTGGCAGGTTATTATCGGAAGTTTGTGGTGAAATTCGTACACCGAGCGCATCTTTTGGATGACCTTGCAGTCAAACCCAAGGAGGAGTATCATTGGTCTGCATGACACCAAGCCCAATTCGATGATCTTAAGCATGCCTTAACTTCCACTCCAGTACTGGCAACCCTCGACCCAGATGCGGACTTTATCTTGCGGACTGATGCATCAGACACTGCAATTGACGGAGTTCTGGCACAAGAACAGCTTTTTCGAGGAAAGGTTGTGGAGCGGCCATTAGGCTACCCCTCAAGGAAGCTACACTCAGTTGAGACGAGATACCCTGTATACGACAGAGAATTGTTGGCAATCAGTGCGAACCTGGAGCATTGGGCATGTTATGTTCATGGGCGTCACCATACAACAATATATACAGACCATGCAGCACTGCAGCATATTCTTGGACAGAACAAGCTCTCAAGCCATCAGTGGCATCACCTCGATAAGCTTCAGCAGCACGATTACAGCATCAAGTACATCCCTGGGGCGGCCAATGTTGTTGCCGATGCACTTAGTAGGATTGCCTATATGCGGCAAGACGAGTCAGTGCCGGTGAATGCTCCAGCCGCTCTAGGACTCCTGAATGTTATTGAACTTCGGATTTCGGCCTCAGAAGAGTGGCTGAATGACGTCTGGGAAGGGTACATCCATGATGTCATTTTCGGACCAGTTCTTGAGTATTTGCAGGGGAATTACAGCAAAGCCGACTCCAAGAAGGCCCATCGCATCAGGGAAAGGGCAAAATCATACCTTCTGCAGGATGGACTTCTGTACCACAAGCCATCTGGAGGAAAACTCTGCATTCCACAATACCTACAAGCAGACGTCATTCGAGAGGCGCATGACACCATTTTGGGAGGAGCACATGTTGGTGTGGACAAGACATCAGCAACTGTCAAATCTCGACATCATTGGCCGAAAATGACGGATTTGATTGAGGACTGGATTGTGGGATACGATGTCTGCCATCGGGTCATGCACCGAAATGCCAGACCTTATGGCCTCCTCCAGGCACTTTCGATTCCCCTCGAGCGGGACGATCGTGTCAATATCGGCTTCATCACCAACCTTCCGGTGTCAGAAGAAGGATATGAGGCAGTGGTAACCATAATCGACCCACTGACGAAGAGGGCACAGTGGATTCCTGTCAGGGAGGCAGAGCTCACAGCAGAGAGCTTTGCAACAGTCTTCATAGCAGTATATGTGTGCTCTCGCGGACGACCAGTCTCGATTGTCTCAGACCGGGACACCAGGTTTACTTCAACCTTCTGGCAGTTGCTCTGCAAGCAGTTAGGTATTACATTGCGAATGACCACCGCGTACCACCCGCAGACGGATGGACAGGCTGAAAAAGCTAATACAACCCTGGAGACGTTTCTGAAGGCATACATCGCGCAAATGACTTCCCCCAATCAGTGGAGCTGATTGTTACCATTGGCAGAATTCACGTATAATGCCACAAAGCACAAGGCCATTGGTATGTCTCCCTTTGAAGCAGACATTGGTTATATTCCAAGGCTCCCGTTGGACCTCCTAGCCCCAGTGCCTCGGTCTTCCACGTTGCAGCCGGGAGAGGAGTATGCAGATCGGCTATCCAAGACTGTAAGGGTTCTACGTGAACGAATGGAAGAAACGCAGCTCGCTATGACCGTCGAGGCCAATGAGCACCAGCAGCCACACCTGTATCGAGTTGGAGACGATGTCTTTCTGGATACACACCTGCTCCCTGTTGGTTATGCCAACATCAGCCAGACGAGTCACGATGTGGTGAATTCTCGGAAGTTCCAGCATCCATTTGCGGGCCCACTCAAACTGATGAAAAAAGTGGGAGAGAATACCTTCTTGCTGGACATTCCGGCTCACCAGCGAATACACCCAGTGTTCAATGTCGCCTGCCTCAAGCTCAGCAAAGTTGATCGAACTAGGGAGCCCCCGCCACCTCCGCCGCTTCGCTCGACTGCAACAAGGGCCCCTGAGTATGATGTTGAGGCGATCTTGCAACACCAGGGAACTACAGTACGTGATTTGAGATACCTCGTCCAATGGATCAGATATCTAGACCCGTCCTGGGAGCCGCTGGAGAACCTGCGAGGCACCTGCAACGATCAGCTACGCGATTACCATGCAGCCAATGGACTCCGGATGTACCGCTGGATGGAGGAAAAGTGAGGAAAAGTTTGTCTTGTTTTGTGGGTCATTGCTTTGCAGCTGGAGCTGGTATTTCTTGAGTGGGGAGTGGTTGTAGGATGGGGGTTTCGGGGTGTGCTAGGGCTTGTGGGTTGTTGGCTAGTCTGAGAAATGTAGGGTAGCATCGGTAGTGTGGGTAGCTGGGCCTATAAAGGAATGGCACACACCAAGGGAATAGAGCATGCTTCTTGCCACCCTTCAGGTGACTACTATCCACACTAAGCACCCTCGCAACTTGCGTTCGAATGCTACTCCTGGATGCAAGACGACTATCCATGCAGACTACCTTCACAACTTCCGTTTGAATGCTACGTCTGGCGGGACGTCAGGTGTCATCGTAAAGTACCATCACAACTTACGTATGGACGTTACGTCTTGGGTGGAGTCTACTCTTCACGAAGTCTTAGTTGCACCATTCAGTGTGAAAAAATTCTGTATACCCAATTTAGGAATAACATACTTGATACACAAAACGACATCACAACATCAAGTGACAGCATGCAAAGACATTTCAAATTTGCATCAAGCGAGAAATGAATTGTGAACAAAAACAGTATTCGGCGGTACGATGAAGCACCAAACTCCAACAGGCAAATCCAGTGAGTCAATCCAACAAGAGAATCCAGCGAGTGAATCCAGCTAAGGAATCCAGCGAGAGAATCCAGCAAGTGAATCCTGCTAAGGAATCCAGTGAGAGAATCCAGTAAGCGAATTCAGTAAGAGAACCAGGAGTGAATCCGGCGAGAGAATCCAGCGAGCGAATCCTGCGAGAGAATCCAACGAACAAATCCAGTGAACAAATCCAGCGAGAAATACAGCACGAAAATCGGTGAGAGAATCCAGAGCCAGAATCCAGCAAGAGAATCCGCAAGAGAATCAGTGAGAGAATCCGGAAAACGAATCCAGTGAGCGAATCCAGCAAGAGAATCCAGCACATGAATCAGCGAGTGAATCCAGCGAGTGAATCAGTGAGTGAAGCAGTGATTGAAACTGGCAAGAGAATCCAGCAAGAGACCTCATTTCCATGTCTGCTGTGTTTGCTCGTAGTCGGCTTGGCTTACGAATCAGGAAACAAGAATCATGTTTTGCTGGCATACTGGATGAGTCACTAGCCAGCAGCGACGGATAGAATTTTTGTCTGGCATCCCCTCTTCTTCCAATTCTTCTTCTTTCTTCTTTACACAACAACATTTCCATATTGCCGAGGAATACTAACAATCACCATCACCATTTGCCACCTGCCTGACCCCACATCGGGTCAACCCTCTTTTTGGATTGACTGGCTCTCGGTCTGCTGGATTTTCTCTCCAGATTCACTCAATGATTCTCTTCTCGATTCTCTTGCTCGATTCGCTCTCGGCTCGCTGGATTCTCTCACTGATTCTCCTACCAGATTCCCTCACTGGATTCGCTCACCGATTCTCTCGCTGATTCTCTTGCTCGATTTGCTTACTCATTCTCTCGTCGATTCTCTTGCAGGTTCGCTTGCCGATTCTCTTGCTGATTCTCTTGCTGAATTCACTCGCTGATTCTCTTACTGATTCTCATACTAGATTCTCTCACTGGACCCACTCGCTGGATTCGCTCATCGATTCGCTCGTGGATGCTCTAGCTAATTCTCTCGCTGATTCTCTCGCCAATTCTCTTGCTGATTCTCTTGCTGGATTCACTCGCTGATTCTCTTATTGATTCTCTAACTGGATTCTCTCACGCGAGCCACTTGCTGGATTCTCTCGTCGTTTCGCTCGTCGATTCTCTCGTCGATTCTCACGTCTATTCGCTCGTCGATTCTCTCGTCGATTCTCTCACTGATTCTCCTGCTGATTCTCTTGCTGATTCTCTTTCTGATTCTCTTGCTGGATTCTCTCGCTGATTCTCTTACTGATTTGCTTACTAGATTCTCTCGCTGGACCCACTCGCTGAATTCGCTCGTCGATTCGCTCGTCATTTCTCACGTCGTTTGTCTCGTCGATTCGCGCGTCGATTCTCTAGTCCATTATCTCGTCGATTCTCTTGTCGATCTCTCGCTGATTCTCTCGCTCATTCTCTTGCTCGATTCGCATGCTCATTCTCTTGCTCGATTCGCGTACTCATTCTCTCGTCAATTCTCTTGCTGATTCTCTCTCCAATTCTCTTGCTGATTCTCTTTCTGATTCTCTTGCTGGATTCTCTCGCTGATTCTCTTACTAATTCTCTTACTAGATTCTCTCACTGGACCCACTCGCTGGATTCACTCTTCAATACACTCGTCGATTCTCTCGTCGATTCTCTCGTCTATTCGCTCATCGATTCTCTAGTCGATTCTCTCGTCGATTATCTCATCGATTCTGTCACTTTTCTCTGACTGTTTCTCTTGCTCAATTCACTCGCTGATTCTCTTGTTCGATTTGCTCGATCATTCTCTCGTCGATTCTCGCACCGATTCTCTGGCTGATTCTCTGACCGATTCAGTCGCCGATTCTCTCGCCAATTTACTTGCCGCTTCGCTTGCTGAATCTCTTGCTGGATTCTTTCCCTCATACTCTCGTCGATTCTCTCGCCGATTCTCTTGCTACATTCGCTTGCTGGATAATGTCATTGGATTCGCACTGTGGATTCGCTCTCTACATTCGCTGCTGATTCGTTTGCTAGATTAGTTCTGGATTTGTTTGTTGGATTTCCTCGCTTCATGTGCTTGTGGGACTTTCTTGCTGGAAATACTCTTCCAATACCTTTGTTGATACCTTTACAGTATCTTGTACGTCACTGTCGATGTATTCTGTTGCTAGATAGTTAATATACGCTCCGAACGCAAAATATTTTATTTCCTGATTAGTACATGTAGAGAGTATCATCTTCGAGCAAAGCGTTTAGTCAACGCACAGAACATATCTTCTACACGCAGAGAGTATCGTCTACACGCAGAGAGTATCGTCTACAAGCAGAGAGTATCATCTACAAGAACAGACAATCGTCTACATGCAGTGAGTATCGTCTACACGCAGCGAGTGCGTATGCAGTACGGGGTTTTCATTAATAAACGCGACCGGTGTTGGTAACGGAAATGGTTGATGTCTGTGTTGTTATGAATATTTTTCGTTGCAATGCTGTGATGTTTGAATCCCCGCGTACACAACAGGGGGTTTTCGTTGAAAGCGTTACCAGTGCTGGGAGCGTGTATACGCTGCCAGCGCAAATTTTTTTTTTCCCGATGCCATCCCATTCCTGCCCGGTTCCCTGTTCCCGTCCGTTCCCGTTTTCCGCTCCTGCTCCCGTCCGCTTGCCTTTTGAATCCATCAGAGTACTTTAGAACCCCGTATCGTCCGCCGCCATTACATATCTGACCTGTCATCCGACCAGCAAGCTGTCGTGTAAGCGCACAAAATCATAATTTCTGTGATTTGATGCTGTTATATATTGAGATTGGAGTTAGTGATTGTGACTGGGGTGTACGTACATTATTGGAGTCACAGTAGAGGTAATAGAGATATGGTCAGGTTTTCAACAATTTACAACAGATTAAACTAAGGGGTTCAGTTCCCGTCGTCTCTTGTTTTTCTTTTCCTTCTTTTCTATTGTAGTTACTTGACAACCAGCGCAGCCGGCAAGAGAAATACTACCTGCGTGATCCTCATGGGCAATGGGAAAAGGAAGTATCTGAGCAAATCGGCTAGTGGTGTAGCAGGCAAGGCAAATAATCGAGTGATTTCACAAGTAAAGTTCTGGTTACACAAGAGCATCCGAAAAAACTGCAAACAGTTGGTGTAACCAGAACCTACCGTGTGCAGGCTTTGCATTGCCACCACTAGGGTTAGCGTTGATCAGATCTGAAATTTATATTTACTCCAAATACTCTTTTTCTATTTAAATTTTCCATTGTATTCCCACACAATATCCACCCGGACAACCAAGGCCTCACCTATCTCCACTTACATCTATATCCTACAAGAATGACTAGATCTGCAGTGCGTGCGACATGGTTGGTCTGGGAGTGAGCATTGGTGTACACCTGTGCACAGCAGCAATTTTGTTAATTCGTTTCCTGCCAAAAATAATAATAGATGGAGTGGATATTTTGGCAAACTATCACGCAAGCCCACAAGGAGAACATTAATCTAGAAATGGTCAGAGGCAGAAATATATGTGATTGCCTAGCGGGCAACAGATATTTGGACTGTAAGCGGCGGGCGACAAAATGAATGCAGTGTTGCTGGATGCCCTACGCAGGATGCCAGCCACACAATGGGATGTTAGTGGAGTTGCTGAATACTCACCGTACAATGGGACGTCTGCAGCACCACCGGACACTTGGTGCTCATCGTGATATTTTCGATATGACTGGATACTCAGCGGGCAACCTGATCTTTATGATGTTGCAGTATACGTGTCACGTAATAGAATGTTTGTGGCATCACTGGATGTCACGAATCTGGCATGACAGGCTTTATAGCGCCGCTACTGGCGCCACTATAACCATATCCAGCTTGTAGGTCATCCTCGTTTCCGCAGCCGTCCCTGCTGCTGCCACCGCCCTGCTGCTGCCACCGCCCTTGCCCTGCACGGCTAGCCATCGCGCCCCTGCGCCCTCACCACGATGCTACTCTGGTAGCCAATATCTGGAAGGATCTCGACCCGACTGCCATCCTGGCCCATGTTTCCATTATATTGCGATTGCGCGTCCTTTCTCCTTTGTCGTTACGTATGCTACTAATCTCCGCTTTATTATGCTTTCACGTCCTTTCTCGGGTTCCATTGCATACGCGTTTCGGGTTGAGTGTTGTTACATGGTCTGCGAGTGCAATCTTGTGTTTTCCTGTGGTAGCGAAGCGGTAGGTGGAGGAAGTCATGACGGGCTTGCGGGCAAGCCATGATGAGCCATGAAAGGGAGGGACAGGTATAAAAGGAGGGCGCAGTAGCTAGTCTGGAGATTCTTCTCCACGCAATATATTATCTACATACCTAGACCTACCTTCACTCATATCTGAGTGGCATGACGAGTGCCTGGATCTCGGATTACTCGTGCCGATAACCACTGGGTTATCTGACAACCTGACAAGTGATCTGGGACCACCTATGACGAATCCGCAACACCTCGCATGGCACCAAGGAAGTTGGTCGCGTACACTAATAGCCGTGCTGGGTAGAAGGGAAGACCACCACGTGGACCGCACCGGGCAGAACTGAAGACCACCGTGCAAATCAGGAAGTCTGCCGCACACACCGGCAGCTGCGCTGTGCAAGACAGGAGACCACTGCATATACCGCGCTGGATAAAAGACTGCCACACAAACCGACGGCCGTGCCGGGTGAGAATGGAAGTCCGTCGCGCATACCGATGGGCGCACCGGACAGGAAGAGAAGACCGCCACACATGAAGGAAGTCGGCCGTACATACCGACAGCCACACCTGACAGTGAGGAAGACCGCCATGCATACTGAAGGTCGCGCTAAGCAGAACGAAAGACCGCCGCGTATGCCGTGATGGGCCAAACAGAAGAACGTCACATATACGGTGCTGGGCAGAACGGAGGACCTCCACGTGTACCGCACCGTGCAGAATGGAAGACTGCCCCGTATTCCAAGTCAGCCACAACAGAAGACCGCCACGTATGAAGACAGTCTGCTGTGCACACCGACAGCCGTATGGTATAGGACGGAGGACCGCTGCGCATACCGAAGGCCATACCGGACGGAACAGTACACCAGGGATACCATGTAAGTCATGAAGAAGATTACCGCGATGATACCACGCTGGGTATGGGGATGACTACCGCAATGCCACACCAGGCGTGAGGAACAACAATACCTTGCCAGGCATGAAGAACAACGATCCTGCCCAAGGCGTGAGGAGCATTACCGCAACGATACCATGCCAGGCGGGAAAACGACTACCACAATACCACGCAAGATGTGAAGAAGGCCACTGCGACGATGCCATACTGGGCGTGATGGAGATTGCAGCACAACCCAGACAACAGATGGAATGACTATGATAAGTGATCTGTAATCACATGCGCCAAACGACAGTAGGACACAAGCAGCAATGAGAGAACGTAACCGTACTATGCAAGACCACCATATGGCAGTAGACGAGGGATAGAATATGACCTCCTATGGCAGTAGAGAAGACTGGAAGCAAGACGACTTACCGGCACCAAGGGCTACACTGAGGGACATCCTTAGACTTCACCTGAAAAAGTGGGAAGTACTTCCCCGTACCAGTGAGGTGAACGAAAACAGCCCAAGAGCCGAACCAATCTGCATAGCAGATGAAAGCCCTACAGAGTAGACAGAACGAGGAACTACGTTGCTGGTCAAGCACAAGACAGAGAACGGAGGTCAGGGTCAACGTTTTTGACACTGGGTGATTGGTGTTCACCAGGATACTTTAGCTGGATGTCTGCTGGGTGGCTGGATGCTCAGTGCTCGACGGGATTTTGGCAGCGTGGCTGGATTCTCGTCAGGTAATAGAATGTTTGTGCTATTACTTGATACTCAATGATTGTGACACTGGGGTTGTATCGTAACCGGAGTGTAGAGAGAATCAAAGGCAATCAGGCTGCTTTCGATAATTCACAACGGAATAATCTTAGATCTTGTTTGTGGATTTTGTTGAGTGGGCGTTCGGTGCTGTCCTCCCTCCCTTCTCGCCGAGCGGGTTTCTTGCCTAGCTATATAGCCTTCTTGCGGCGTCACGTAGTTCCTCTAGGGAACCTGTACTTTCCTATCCTTTCTCAGGAGATTTGTCAGCTAGTCAAGGCCCCGGAACCCCACGGGCTCGGTCCCCACAACTTCAATAGTCCTGGTCGGTCTAACGATAAGCCGACTGATCCCCGCACCGCACAAACCCCTCAAGCCCTGCGGGTGAGTGGTTTACTGGCCTATCAGAGAAAGAGGAGTTATCGGTTCTATGACCTCACCCCTCGTATCTCGTATTTAGTTGCGTTTGCAGTTCATCCGGAGATTAGCCCCTTAGGTCCGTTATGGCCGTAAGGTCTAATCCCAAGGCTATCTCCTGCCTAGACTCTTTGAAGTCGACTAGGCTTGACTTTCTTCCCTTCGAGCAGTATTAGGTAAAGTCTCACGTGCCCTGACTACGTAGCTATCTATTTCCCTGGCATCTCGAACTGAGGTGTAACACTACCTCCCCCTCTACTTAGCTTCGTCGCGAAGCGTTGTGTTCCCTTTATCGAAGTAGCCCGTCTCTTTCTGAGTAACTTTTCTGGCAACCTTGATGGGTTCCCGTGACTGTAGTCCTCCTCCCCTGCAGCCCTCCCAGCCACCAGATCAGGGCATCATTCTCTGTAATCCGGTGGCTGGGCCCTCGGAGTAGGCCGGTACGTGCTCCTACATCGATGTCTTCTGCCGGGCAGCCGCATTCATAAAGACGAAAGCACCAGTTTTCCCAGTGCACATCCTGTCGACCTTCGGCTGGGGTACGTGGAAGGATGGACCAAGCCCAAGCACGCCGAACGAGCCAATGGTGTGCATACCGAGGTGTCCGTCTGCCGTTAGGATCCGCCGCCAGTTGTTGGTTTCGTTCGTCCGCGGCAATTACCCCGTCAGAGTGGTTTCGGCCGTCTCTGGCTAGGTCGGTCGCTCGTGGATGGGAGCATATGACGTTTTTCTGGGCTTGGGACACGTGGAACAAGTGACCTTCTCGACTCAGGGTTCGTGCCCGGGTGCGCCTCCCACCCCTCGTAGGTGTACATACAGAGGTGTGCCGTACCGAACGCCTACGGCTCTCATCCGATTGAGTCCGACGTATCCTTCGACGGGTCGTCGTGCCGGAACTTCGGTGCCCAAGAAGCGCGTCTTTTCTTCGTTTGTGTGTGAGATGAAGTCCTCCACCCCCTTCATCCCTACTACCACTCATACCTAGACGTCAGCGAGTCGGTAGTGCCTCGGCGCGTCTGAATTCCGTCGGTGAAACTCCCGGAGCTTCTCCAGACCGCCTACCGAAAAGTTGTCGAATGGTTCTTCCGTCCAATCCTTGCGTTCTGGGTAGTCGAGCCATTTGACCAGGTAAAGGATTCTCTTGTTATTTCCTCGGCCGCGTTCGACCGAGGACATAACTTCGTCGACATCGTATTCCTCAGGCTGCTCGTTGTCGTCCGCCTCTCGGAGCACCTTTGACGGGTCCGGTGGGGCTCGGTGCTCGCTGGTTCGGTAGGGTTCGAGCAGCGAGACGTGGAAGACGTTGTGGATCTTCCATTTCAGGGGCAGCGTGAGGCGGGCAGCTCGCGGCGAAACGATCTTCTCGATCTGGAAGGGACCATGATTTTTGTGATCCAGCTTTTTCGACAGGCGGCGTGTTTTGATGTTGCGTCCGCTGAGCATTACCAAGTCTCCTACTTGGTAAGCTGGGGGTGGTTTCCGGCCCGGGTCGGTATACCGCCGCATTCGCTCCTGTGCATCTTCCAGTCCCTCTCGGGATTTATCGTGTATGGCCTTCATCCAGTGTGCGTATACCGTACTGGCGGGGTTGAAGGGTTCCGTTGGCCTTGGTCCTGTGGTTACCGGGTGGAAGCCATAGTTAGCGTAGAAAGGGGACATGCCGTTGCCCGTTGTGGTAGAGTTGTTGTAAGCGAACTCGGCTATGGGTAATAGGCGCGCCCAATCGTCCTGTTCTTTGCTAGTAAATGCTCGGAGGTAGGCTTCCATCGTTTGGTTGAGGCGTTCTGTCTGCCCGTCGGTTTGTGGATGGAACACCGTTGACATCCCAGGCCGAATTCCTAAGAGCTGTAGGAATTCCTTCCATACTCCTGATGTGAAGCGGGAGTCTCTATCGGACACGATATCAGCGGGGAGACCGTGATATTTCCATACCTCTTTGGCGAAAATGACTGCTAGGTCTGCCACTGTTTTCTTGTTTCTCTTTAGCAGGAGGAAGTGGGCCATTTTGGTGAACCGATCGATGATCACCCATAGCTGGTCGTATTCCTCCGAGATCGGTAGCTCCGTGATGAAGTCCATTGCTATGGATCGCCATGGTGCGTATGGCAGTTCCAGTGGGGAGGACAGCCCATTTGGCGGGTGTCGGGACGCCTTGTTTTGCTGGTATTCGGGGCAGCTTTTGACAAAGTCGATGATTCGTTCGTCCATTTTTGGCCTCCTGAAGTTCCATCAGATTAGTTCGATGGTTTTCTCCTGTCCCATGTGCCCGGCCACCTTCGTATCATACTCTGATTCAATAATTTCTTGCACTAGTCCCTTTGGTATCCAGAGCAGGTTCTGTTGGTACAACAGGTTGTCTTTGCAACTTAGTTCCTTGACCTTTCGGTCCTTCGGCGACATTCTCACCGTCACCGCTTCCTGTTCCTTTGCCTGTCTGTAGGCTTCGTCTTCTTTCCCCTCCTTCCTGACGTTAGCCAGGAATTCTCTGTCCATTTACTTTCCTGGAGTGATGCCAGCCGGGCTGAGGATCAAATGAATGAAATGCCTCTTCTTTCATCCAGGCTTTTCTCGTCCAGGTTTTTTGCCTGCAAAACCGTCGTAATCGGCTGGTTTTCCACCCCCCCCTTTTCAGGGCGGTACTCCGAACGCCTTGATAGCGCATCCGGCTTACCGTTCTGGGTCCCTGGTCGGTAATAGATTCGAAGGTCGATTCCCGCCAGCTCTTGGGCCCATCGCGCCTGTTGTCGGTTTAGCACTTTGGTCGTTGCGAAGTATTCCAGGTTTTGGTGGTCCGAGAAGACTTGGACTTGGTGTGTCGCTCCCTCGCAGTAGCGTCGCCAGTGTTTGAATGTGTCGACCACTGCTAGTAGTTCCTTGTCGTGGATTTCATAGTTGATTTCCGCGGGCTGGAACTTTCGTGAGTGGAATGCCACCGGGTGAAGGCGATTTTCTTCATCTCGTTGTGATAGGACCGCTCCCAGCGCGAAGTCGGAAGCGTCAGTCTCGATAATTACCATTTTGGCCGGGGCGAAGTGGGCCAAAATAGGGGCCGTGGTGAAACGTTGCTTGAGTTCTTCGAAAGCTGCCTGCGCCTCCGGGTTCCAGTTCCATTCCCCTTTTTTCTCTTTTTTGGTCAGCTCCATCAGGGGCCGTGCCACCCGGGAGTAGTCCGGGATGAAACGTCGATAGAAGTTAGCGAATCCTAGGAAGGATTGTACTTCCGTTAGGGATTTGGGCTGTTTGCATTCCAGTACTGCCTCCACTTTTTCTTTTGCCATTTTTATCCCGTCTCTCCCTATGACGTATCCCAGAAATTGCACTTCTTGGGCCTTCCAAACGCATTTTTCCGGTGAGACCGCCAGCCCATTTTTTTTTAATTTTCTGAGAACTTCTTTGACTAGAAGGTCATGTTCCTCCTCAGTTTTGGCATATACCAGTATGTCGTCCATGTATGCTAGTACCCCCACATCTAGTAGGTCGGACAGAACGTGGTTCATCATGTCCTAGAACGTGGAAGGTGCATTTGTTAGGCCGCAGGGCATTACCTGAAATTCGAACAGTCCGTAACGCGTTCTGAAGGTGGTCTTCCATTCGTCTCCCTTTCTCATCCGAATTAGGTGGAACCCGTTTTTGAGGTCCATTTTTGTGAACCATTGGGCTCCCTGTACATGGTCTTGCAATTCCTGCATAAGTGGGAGCGGGTATCGGTTTGGCATCGTTATCTGATTCAGGGCCCTGTAGTCCACGCATAGGCGAAGTCCTCGTCCGTGGGGTTTTGGCACGAATAGGATTTGAGACCCTGCTGGTGATGTTGATCGCTTTATTTTCCCGGTTCGTTCCATCTCCTTCAGCCATTCCCGGAGTGTCTGCAGCTCGACTTCTGATAAGAGGTATATGGGTCCCCATGGTGCCGTGGCTCCTTCTTTGAGTTCGATTTTGCAGTCGTAGGGGCGGTGCTGTGGGAGCCCATCCGCCACCTACTTGCTCATGATCCCCAGGTAGGGTTTGAATTCTCCTGGGACGTTGGCCAGAGTGTCGCCCTCGGTGGCTGCCGAGACATGCCCTATTATCCGCGCATTCCGGTCCTGGGCCACTTTTTCGTCCCAGGTGAGCGAAAACTCCTTCTGCTCGTATTGCGTGCAGGTTTCTTGGCACCCGGGACTATTGAACCGTATTTCTCTCGATTCCCAGACTCCTTGCGGGGGGTGCTTGGATATCCACCAAAAGGGTAGGAAGATGACGACTTCTGGTTCCATAGGGGTTACTTCAAAAGCTTCCTTCGAGAAGTGCCGCCGGTGTTGGAGAAGTAGCAGTTTGGTGTAAAATATTCCCACCTTTTCCACATTCTGCCCCGTGTAGTTTTCGATGCAGATCGCTGGGTCGTGTTTGAGCATAGGTATCTGTAGTGCCCTAGCTGTTTTCTTGTTGACCAGTGGTACTGAGCACCCCGTGTCCAGCAGTACCTGCACTCGGTGTTTCTCTTGCCCCACATGGAGTAGCATGGTTATGATTGGTCAGGGTCTGCCCCGGGGTTTCTTGCGCCTGGTTTCTCCCTCAGGTTCTTTGGCGCCTCTGTTTTGGCCGGTTCCGCATATGGTGGTTTTGGTCTTAAGGCCCGGCCGCATCCTTTGACCTCTTAAAAATCCTGCTCTTCCCATATGGGGTTCTGGGCGGGTGGCTCCGTGTCCATTGTGTCTGCTGCCGAGATTTTCTGCGTCTTGGTTCAGGGAACTGGGTCCTCCTCTTCTTCTCTTTGACACTTGGTTCCGGCAGCTATTTTCCATGGCGCTGCGGGGAGTCTGGTGCCTTTTGCGGAGGTGCTGGCGAAACATTTGGCCGCTCGGTGACTTGGTCGCCCACAATGATGACATCCTTGGGTGGCCGCATATTCCCTGCTTTCGCCGTCCGGGACTCCTTGGAACGCGGCCGCCTCGGATGCCCATCGCCCCGTTCCTCCGTATTCACCACCCTTGTTACCTTCGTGATGGGGTTCCTTCTCTGCTTCCTTACCCTTCTTGGTATTATCAGAGCTCCATCCGTCCTTCTTTTTCTCATCTCGTTTTCCAACCGGGGCTGGAGCCCTTGCCTGTTGCCGGGCTACTCGCAGGGCCTTCTTTTTCTCGACTTGTAGCGCAGCTTGGTAGGTCGCCTGTAGGAACCCTTCGTCGTCTGCGAAGTCTTCCAGGTAGTGGGCGAACCTGATGTCCATTACTGACTCCGGCATTGCGAGGTTCACTTTCTCTTGGAGGCTTTCTCCCGTAGCACGTGAATAGAGGTTAAGAGGTTGGTACTCCATCATTTAGGACCGAATATCGCCCTGGTACCTTAGCTGCCCTAATTTCAACTGGGCGTCCGCTGCTTCTCGCTCGTTGTGGTATTCGGTTCGGATCGCGGCTGAGTAATTTGCCCACGTGTCGTTGTCACGTAACTCACGGTGTCAATGGAGGTGCCAGACCAGGGCCGTGTCCGACAAGAGTGTCCCGACCCATTCAATTTTTTGCCTGTCGATGGTCTCGGGGTAAAACCCAAGGTACATGGTGACCGACTCCCACCACTGATTGAAGCGGTGGGGTTCTTTCCGTCGAACTTTGCTGGGTTCTCCATTTTTAACCTAGAGGTCCTTGGTCGAGGTTCAGCTTGTGGGGCTGGGAACTGTGCCGCCACGATTCCGGCTCCCACCAACCAGGCTATTTCTTCTGGTGTGAGCATGGTTGCCGGTCGATCCCGGGTGGGCTCTTCTGCGCCTGGTGGGGCCCTGCCCATAGGGAGGTATTGTTCGTAAAAGTCACCGTCACCCTCGCTAGGAGGGGGTGAGGGGGAGCGCGGCGTGGTCTTTCTTGGGGGCCTCGGTGGGGGGCCGTTCCCACCTGCCCCTCCTTCTTCAGCCGGGACCGCCAGAGGTCTTTGCCGTTGCTGGAGTCCTCCGAATAAGGGGCCTCCCAGTGCTAGTCCGGTCAAGGGCGCCCCTGCTGGGTTCTGGGTTGTTAGAGGTTCGGGCCAGGTTCATGTCGTCGGTGTTGCTGGCAGGGGTATGGCGGTTGCTACCCGCAATAGTTCGTCTTGGGCCTGGATCAACCGCTGTTCCAGCCCGGCCATTCGTTGCTGATCTTCGTTTCGTTGTCGCTCGAACGTTTCTACCTTCTGCTGATGATCATCAGCCCATTTTTCCATATTACCTTGGAATTCCATAAGGTGCGTGTTCCTGGTTAGGTTTGCTTCCGACAGGAATGCCACCGCATCATGCATTCGAGCTACCTGGGTCCCTTTGTGCATTCGTTGCATCTCCTCCGTCTTGGAGCGCTCGATAATGGCCTCCCAGACTTGTCGGGTGAAGGTCTGATACGCGTTAGCTGCTACCATGAGTTCGTTTCTTACCCATTCCCCCGAGATCTATTCTTTGGCCTCCATCTGCTCATAGACGTATTGAGCGCCATGCGCCAGACGGTTATATGCGGCCTCGATTCGTCGGATCCGTCGGTCCCTCTGGTCCATCGTGTTGCCACAGAGGTCCATTAGCTGGTGCAAGTCTTGCTCCGCCTGTTGCTAGTGGTTGGCCATGGACCGCATCCATCCGACCGGGTTGGCGATTTCCAGGACTTCTTCGGTTGTTTCCTCATCATTGGTGATCTGTAGCAGGCCTGGCGGGGCCTCTAGGCGGAGCATGTTGTAGTCAGACGAAGTCGACATTTTCTAGTAGTGGTCTAGGAAATCTCCACTGCGTATGGTTTCGTCGTCGGTGAAGTAATAGTCCAAGAGATCTCGGAGTTCGTCTTCTGTGAACTTGGCGTTCTTATGGCTAAAGGCGCAGTTGAGCCGGTATTGTGTATACCAGTTCCAGGGCTTGTGGTCGCCTTCTTGGTAGGGAGTAAGGATAGGTCCGTCGCTGAATGGGTCCCACAGTTTGTAGTTGGCTAATTCGCTATCGATTGATTGGAACGTGTAGTAGAAGGAGTATTGCGACTTTGGTTCCAAGAGGGTGGACAGCTCGAGTAGGTAAAGGTGGTCTTCGAAGTAGGTGTCGTCGAAGCAAGTCATGAAAGTAAGGATTACTGGTCGGATTCCTCGTCGAATTGCTTGTCAGATACTCATCGGATTTCTACTCAGATTGCTTGTCTGACTACATGTCAGAGCGCTCGTTGGAGTGCTTGTCGTATTGCTTGTCGTATTGCTTGTCTGATTTGTTACACACGTCAACAGCTTTCACAGTGGCTGACTCGCCAGATGTCTCGTCCAGGTACTCATTGATGTTCTCGTCAGAGTCGTCGTCGGAGTCATCGTCAGAGTTGTTGTCGAATATCTCGTCGGATTGCTCGTTGGATTGCTCAGATACCTCGTCAGATCTCATCAGATTGTCCGAATACCTCCACAGATTACTGGTGGGATTGCTCATTGGATTGCTCATTGGATTGCTCGTCTCATTTGTTATCCACGTTGATGGCTTTCATAGCGGCTCACTCGCCGGATGACTCATCCAGATGCTCATTGATGTTCTCGTCGGTGTCGTCAACGGAGTCATAGTCAGAGTTGTCGTCGGATACGTCATCGGATTGCTTGTCGGATTGTTTTGATCTCTCGTTGAATTCCTGGTCAGCGGGCTCGTTGGAATTGTCATCAAATTGCACGTCTCTTTTCTTCCATTTATCTACGGTTTCCCGCCTACTTGCACGTTGGATCGCTTGTCGGACTGCTTTTCGGATTGCTCGTTTCCTTCCTTCCACTCGCCGATGGTATCCCCACTGCTCACTTGTGGGATTACGACTTTGCTTGCTGCTTGTAACAGCGGTGGCTGCCAATGGAACGGCAACGGCAACGGAATGGGAACTGGTACATCAGTCGGACGTATCAGGCAAGGAACGGACAGCGTCGGACGGATGTGTCAACCGGGAATGGAGAGCATCAGACGGAGGTGTCAACTGGGAACGGAGAGCGACGGATGGACGTGTCAGGTAGAAATGAACGATGCTGGACAAGCCTCACTGAAATGGAGAAATCAAAGGAAACAGAGGAACGGTGGCAAGATTAATTGACCGAATAGAATACAAAGGTTGGGTGAGCTAGAAAGAGGAAGAGGACAATACATAGCAGAAAGTCCCCTTATATACAGGATGCTTACAACTCACATACGTACTGATACCCACACAACTCACATACGTACTCATACCCAGGCAACTCACATGCGTACTCATACCCCTGTAACACAGATGCGTACTCATAGGGACATCTCTCATGCAACCGAGCATAGAACTGACACGCCTTCCAACGACAAAGTGTTTCAGAACGAGGTGCCGTCCCAGCCGATGAACTGTCCCAATGCCGGAATCCATCAACCAGACCCAAACCTTCCCAAACAATAAAACGTTCCACACACCGAGACTTGCCAATAGTTGCGCCGTGACACCGCTCGCTCGTCGGATTGCTGCGCTCTTTTCTTCCACTTATCAATGGCTTTCCCGGCTGCCTGCTCGTCATATTGCTCGTTGAATTCCTCGTTGGATCTCATCAGATTGCCAAGATACCACCTCGGATTACTGGTCTGATTCCTTGTCAGAGTGCTTGACGGATACTCGTCGGATTACTGCTCAGATTGGCCATCGGACTACACATCAGAGTACTCGTCGGAGTGCTTGTCGGACTATACGTCGGATTGCTCATCGGAATGCTCGTCAATTTGCTCGTCCACAGCTATCCCAATGGTTGGCAGGCCGCAAAGCTCATCACATTGGCATGATGTGTCAGACTCGTTGATGGCTATCACAACAGTTTGCGTGCATCAGGAAAAAATAAAATTGCGTCCACTGCGTCCGGACGCACTAGACGCTCGAGACGCAGTGGACGAAACCTCGCTACTCCGGACACAGCCCGCCAGGGCACCGTGCGTCGGGACGCAACATGCCAGGGCACCGTGCGTCGGGTCGCAACACGCCAGGGCACCGTGTGTCGGAACGCAACACACCAAGGCACCTGCGCCCGGATGCAGCTGCCACAGCACCTTGCGTCTGGACGCAGAGTGTCAAGGTATCTGCCTTCTGGACGAGGAGTATCAGGGCATTTGCCATCGGACGCAGTGCGTTCCTTACAGACGGAGAGTGTCAAGGCAAATGTCATCCGGACGACGCGTGCCACGGCATCTGCCTACCGGACGAGGAGTGTCATCTGGACGCAGCGCGTGACTTACAGACGCAGAGTGTCATGGCAAATGTCGTCCGGACGACGCGTGCCACGGCATCTGCCTTCCGGACGAGGAGTGTCAGGGCATTTGCCATCCGGACGCAGCGCGTTTCTTACAGACGGAGACTGTCAAGGCAAATTTCTTCCGGATACAGAGTGTCAAGGCAAATGTCGTCCGGACAACCCATGCCACGGCATGTGCCTTCTGGACGCGGAGTGTCAGGGCATTAACCATCCGGACGCAGCGCGTTTCTTACAGACGGAGACTGTCAAGGCAAATTTCTTCCGGACGCAGAGTTTCAAGGCAAATGTCATCCGGACAACGCATGCCACGGCATCTGCCTTCTGGACACGGAATGTCAGGGCATTAGCCATCTGGACGCAGCACGTTTCTTACAGACGGAGACTGTCAAGGCAAATTTCTTCCGGACGCAGAGTGTCAAGGCAATTGTCGTCCGGACAGCTCTTGCCACGGCATCTGCCTTCCGGACGAGGAGTGTCAGGGCATTTCGCTTCTGGACGCAGAGTGTCAAGGCAAATGTCGTCCGGACGACACATGCCATGGTATCTGCCTTCTGGACGCGGAGTGTCAGGGCATTTTCCATCCGGACGCAGCGCGTTCCTTACAGACTGAGACTGTCAAAGCAAATTTCTTCCGGACGCAGAGTGTCAAGGCAAATTTTATCCGGACGACGCGTGCCACGGCAACTGCCTTCTGGACGCGGAGTGTCAGGGCATTTGCCATCCGGACGCAGCCGTGTCTTACAGACGCAGTGTGGCAAGGCAAATAGGATACAGACGAGGCTTACGATGGCACACCACAAATAGGTAATAGAGCGGTCACGGTGGTAGCATCCAGACGCGACTGTTAGGGCACGGTACATTGCAGCGAAGACTAGCAAACACGCATTTGGTTCCTGGCATTGTTCATTACATCTAATCTACTTCTAGATACCACGTCACTGTAGATAGCATCGCTCTACGTGACAGAAACAAAGGCTGTTTGCAGGATGAGACACAACGCAATGAGAACATCAATGAAGTGGATACCAATGAGGATGCCGGCCGCAAGGACGATAGCAAGTAAGACGCGGCAAGAAGATCGACGAGCTTCATGAGATTGTTAGTGCAGCTCTCAAAGGGACAGACAGTGGGAAGTACAATATGATGCAACAAGTACAAGGTCGATGAGGATGGCGGTGAGGATGCCGGCCGCAAGGACGATAGCAAGTAAGACGCGGCGAGAAGATCGACGAGCTTCATGAGATTGTTAGCGCAGCTCTCAAAGGGAAAGACAGTGGGAAGTACAATACGATGCGATAAGTACAATGTCGATGAGGATGGCGGTGAGGAGGATGCTGGCGGCAAGGACGATGGGGTAAGTAAGACGCGGCGAGAAGATCGACGAGCTTCGTGAGATTGTTAGCGCAGCTCTCACAGTGACTGACAGTGGGAAATTGTACAATACGACGTGACGAGTACAATGTCGATGAGGATGGCAGTGAGGAGGATGCCGGCACCATGGATGATAGCAAGTAAGACGCGGCATGAAAATCGACGAGCTTCACGAGATTGTTAGCGCAGCTCTCAAAGGGACAGACAGTGGGAAGTTGTACAATACGACGCGACGAGTACGATGTCGATGAGAATGGCGGTGAGAAGGATGCCGGTGGCAAGGAAGATAGCAAGTAAGACGCGGCAAGAAGATTGATGAGCTTCATGAGATTGTTAGCGCAGCTCTCAAAGGGACAGACAGTGGGAAGTTGTACAATATGACGCGAGGAGTACGATGTCGATGAGGATGGCGGTGAGGAGGATGCCGGCGGCAAGGACGATGGTGCAAGTAAGAGGCGGCGAGAAGATCAACGAGCTTCGTGAGATTGTTAGCGCAGCTCTCACAGTGACAGACAGTGGGAAGTTGTACAATACGACGTGACGAGTACAATGTCGATGAGGATGGCGGTGAGGAGGATGCCGGCGGCAAGGACGATGGTGTAAGTAAGACGCGGCGAGAAGATCGACGAGCTTCGTGAGATTGTTAGCGCAGCTCTCACAGTGACTGACAGTGGGAAGTTGTACAATACGACGTGACGAGTACAATGTCGATGAGGATAGCAGTGAGGAGGATGCTGGCAGCATGGATGATAGCAAGTAAGACGCGACGAGTGCAATGGTAGCGCGTACGATGAAAGGAGAAGAAAAAAGGGCTGGAATTGCGGCCCATGCCGTCGTATTTAGCAAGCCGAGCAGTGGTATGTAAGGAAGCCGAGCGGTCGTAAGTGCGCCGAGCTGCGGTAAGCGAGCCAAACCGTACGAAAGCGCTGGCACTAGCAAACGCTTGGCACCTTGCAAGTTGCATGAGAAATCACTCGCAATGCTCGAAACCTGCGAATTCCACTCCCACAGTCATCGATACCCCGGAACCCGCCGTTTATATTCGCCCAATTATTCCCTATCGTATCAATTGAGTCTGGCCGAAAGTTTGTGCCTACTGGCCCCTGCTTTCCAACATATCGGTGCTGCAGTTCTGATTCAACTGCTTCTGCTCGGAGAATCTGTACTTCATACAACGCTCCCAATCCGTATATCATTCAACATTTCAGTATCACTACCTTGAAAAGTAGGAGTCAGTAGGCACAAACTTTCGGTCAGACTGAATTGATACGATAGGGAATAATTGGGGGAATATAAACGGCGGGTTCCAGGGTATCGATGACTATGGGAGTGGAATTCGCAGGTTTCGAGCATTGCGAGTGATTTCTCATGCAACTTGCAAGGTGCCAAGCATTTGCTAGCGCCAGCGCTTTCGTACGGTTTGGCTCGCTTACCGCAGCTCGGCGCACTTACCACCGCTCGGCTTCCTTACATACCAATGCTCGGCTTGCTAAATACGACGGCACGGGCCGTAATTCCATCCCTTTTTTCTTCTCCTTTCATCGTACGCGCCTCCATAGCACTCGTCACGTCTTACTTGGTATCATCCACGCTGCCAGCATCCTCCTCACCGCCATCCTCATCGACATTGTACTCGTCACGTCGTATTGTACAACTTCCCACTGTCTGTCACTGTGAGAGCTGCGTTAACAATCTCAGGAAGCTCGTCGATCTTCTCGCCGCGTCTTACTTGCACCATCGTCCTTGCCGCCGGTATCCTCCTCACCGCCATCCTCATCGACATTGTACTCGTCACGTCGTATTGTACAACTTCCCACTGTCAGTCACTGTGAGAGCTGCGCTAACAATCTCACGAAGCTCATCGATCTTCTCGCCGCGTCTTACTTACACCATCGTCCTTGCCGCCGGCATCCTCCTCACCGCCATCCTCATCGACATTGTACTCGTCACGTCGTATTGTACAACTTCCCACTGTCTGTCACTGTGAGAGCTGCGCTAACAATCTCACGAAGCTAGTCGATCTTCTCGCCGCGTCTTACTTACACCATCGTCCTTGCCACCGGCATCCTCCTCACCGCCATCCTCATCGACATCGTACTCCTCGCGTCGTATTGTACAACTTCCCACTGTCTGTCTCTTTGAGAGCTGCGCTAACAATCTCATGAAGCTCGTCGATCTTCTTGCCGCGTCTTACTTGCTATCTTCCTTGCCGCCGGCATCCTGCTCACCGCCATCCTAATCGACATCGTACTCGTGGCGTCGTATTGTACAACTTCCCACTGTCTGTCCCTTCGAGAGCTGCGCTAACAATCTCTTGAAGCTCGTCGATCTTCTCGCCGCGTCTTACTTGCTATCCTCCTTGCGGCCGGCATCCTCATTGGTATCCACTTCATTGATGTTCTCATTGCGTCGTGTCTCATCCTGCAAACAGCCTTTGTTTCTGTCACGCAGAGCGATGCTATCTACGGTGACATGGTATATAGAAGTAGATTAGATGTAATGAACAATGCCAGGAACCAAATGCGTGTTTGCTAGTCTTCGCTGCAATGTACCGTGCCCTAACAGTCGTGTCTGGATGCTACCACCGTGACCGCTCTATTACCTATGTGTGGTGCGCCATCGTAAGCCTCGTCTGTATCCTATTTGCCTTGCCACACTGCGTCTGTAAGACACGGCTGCGTCCGGATGGCAAATGCCCTGACACTCCGCGTCCAGAAGGCAGATGCCGTGGCACGCGTCGTCCGGACGACATTTGCCTTGACACTCTGCGTCCGGAAGAAATTTGCCTTGACAGTCTCCGTCTGTAAGAAACGCGCTGCGTCCGGATGGCTAACGCCCTGACACTCCTCGTCCAGAAGCTAGATGCCGTGGCACGCGTCGTCCCGACGACATTTGCCTTGACACTCTGCGTCCGGAAGAAATTTGCCTTGACAGTCTCCGTCTGTAAGAAACGCGCTGAGTCCAGATGGCTAACACCCTGACACTCCGCTTCCAGAAGCTAGATGCCGTGGCAAGCGTCGTCCGGACGACAATTGCCTTGACACTCTGCATCCGGAAGAAATTTGCCGCGACAGTCTCCGTCTGTAAGAAACGCACTGCGTCCGGATGGCAAATGCCCTGACACTCCGCGCCCAGAAGGCAGATGCCGTGGCATGCGTCGTCCAGAGGACATTTGCCTTGACACTCTGCGTCCGGAAGATATTTGCCTTGACAGTCTCCGTCTGTAAGAAACGCGCTGCGTCCAGATGGCTAATGCCCTGACACTCCGCGTCCAGAAGGCAGATGCCGTGGCATGCGTCGTCCGGACGACATTTGCCTTGACACTCTGCATCCGGAAGATATTTGCCTTGACAGTCTCCATCTGTAAGAAACGCGCTTCGTCCAGATGGCTAATGCCCTGACACTCCGCGTCCAGAAGGTAGATGCCATGGCATGCGTCGTCCGGACGACATTTGCCTTGACACTCTGCGTCCGGAAGAAATTTGCCTTGACAGTCTCCGTCTGTAAGAATCGCGTTGCGTACGGATGGCTAACGCCCTGACACTCCTCGTCCAGAAGCTAGATGCCGTGGCAAGCGTCGTCCGGACGACATATGCCATGACACTCTGTGTCTGTAAGACACGCGCTGCGTCCGGATGGCCAATGCCCTGACACTCCTCGTCCAGAAGGCAGATGCCGTGGCACGCATCGTCCGGACGACATTTGCTTTGACACTCACCGGCCGGAAGAAATTTGCCTTGACAATCTGCGTCTGTAAGGAACGCGCTGCGTCCGGATGGCAAATGCCCTGACACTCCGCGTCCAGAAGGCAGATGCTGTGGCATGCGTCATCCGGACGACATTTGCCTTGACACTCTGCGTCCAGAAGCGAAATGCCCTGACACTCCTCATCCGTAAGGCAGATGCTGTGGCATGCGTCATCCGGACGACATTTGCCTTGACACTCTGCGTCCAGAAGTGAAATGCCCTGACACCCCTCGTCTGGAAGGCAGATACCGTGGCATGCATCGTCCGGACGACATTTGCCTTGACACTCTGCGTCCAGAAGCGAAACGCCCTGACACTCCTCGTCCTGAAGGCAGATGCTGTGGCATGCGTCGTCCGGACGACATTTGCCTTGACACTCTGCGTGCAGAAGCGAAATGCCCTGACACTCCTCGTCCGGAAGGCAGATGTCGTGGCAAGCGCCATCCGGACGACAATTGCCTTGACACTCTGCGTCCGGAAGAAATTTGCCTTGACAGTCTCCGTCTGTAAGAAACGCGCTGTGTCCGGATGGCTAACACCCTGACACTCCTCGTCCAGAAGCTAGATGCCGTGGCATACGTCGTCCCGACGACATTTGCCTTGACACTCTGGGTCCGGAAGAAATTTGCCTTGACAGTCTCCGTCTGTAAGAAACACGCTGCGTCCGGATGGCTAACGCCCTGACACTCCGCTTCCAGAAGCTAGATGCCGTGGCAAGCGTCGTCCGGACGACAATTGCCTTGACACTCTGCGTCCGGAAGAAATTTGCCTTAACACGCTCCGTCTGTAAGGAACGCACTGCGTCCGGATGGCAAATGCCCTGATACTTCGCGTCCAGAAGGCAGATGCCGTGGCACGCGTCGTCCGGACGACCTTTGCCTTGACACTCTGCGTCCGGAAGAAATTTACCTTGACACTCTGCGTCCAGAAGGCAGATACCGTGGCATGCGTCGTCCGGATGACATTTACCTTGACAATCTGCATCCGGAAGAAATTTGCCTTGACAGTCTCTGTCTGTAAGAAACGCGCTGCGTCCGGATGGCAAATGCCCTAACACTCCTCGTCCAGAAGCTAGATGCCGTGGCACGCGTTGTCCGGACTATATTTGCCTTGACACTCTCTGTCTGTATGGAACGCGCTGCGTCCGGATGGCAAATGCCCTGACACTTCGCGTCCAGAAGGCAGATGCCGTGGCACGCGTCGTCCGGACGACATTTGCCTTGACCCTCTGCGTCCGGAAGAAATTTGCCTTGACACTCTCCGCCTGTAAGAAATGCGCTGCGTCCGGATGGCAGATGCCCTGACACTTCGCGTCCGGATGTCAGATGCCCTGACACTTCGTGTCCGGAAGGCAGATGGCGTGGCGTGTGTCGTTCGGAGCGACCTGTGCACTGACATGCGTCGTCCGGGCGCAGAATACCTTGATAATTTGCGTCCTGAGCGTCCTGAGCGTCTGGTGCGCCCGGACGCTGCCCCTGCGTCCGGACGCAGAATTTTTTTCCTGATGTGCTGCAATAATCATTGAATAGCGTGTCGGATAGCTCGCTACTTCCGCTCGTCGACTGCTAACCCAATGGTTTCTACGCTGCTATTGTCGTTGAATGGCCCATCGTATTGCACATTTCTCGTTCTTGATGATGGCTTTCCCACTGGCTAGCTAATTCGATTGTACGTAGGTAAGTATGATAATTCCGAATTCAGCTGAATAGTGATAAATAATGATGCAAAATCCGAGCGAGAAACGATGATTTTGCAAAACAGAGTGATATTATATGAAGCCAAACGAGTGATATTTCATGATGACAAAAAGAGTGATTTTTCATGTTGCAGAAAGGAGTGATATTTCATGTTCCGTAATACTGTACCTTACCAGTTAACTGGCTCCTACCCCTTACCTGGACACTTTTGTTAGCGTGATTTAGCCTGTCAGTCCCCCTGCATTATTCTGCTCAGTACAGTCAACACACATCAGCACCTGTTGACAGACCAATAATGGCCCCTATGAAGTCTTGAGAATCTAAAAACACTGTTCAAAAAGACTGGATACGCCATACCCTTGAGGAATGGGGACTGGAAGGTACCTTCTTTCATGAGTTGGCAGTCATCAAGTATGAGGTCTGCACTTCTACCGTATCCAATCGGGAGCGTGGTGGCCTTACACGGTAGGAGGGTCATACACACCAGCAGAAACTCACTCTGGATATGGAGAAGGCTCGCAAACACTGGTGCAACAGGCTGGACGTCCAGGGATTTCCTCCCTGGATGGATCATTTACGTACAATGGTAGCTAAATTGGCACAGATTCATGCTGAAGAGGAGGACGATCCTGAGCTTACCCACCAGACGATTATTGGTTGGCAAACTTTCTCACCCACCATCCGAGTCTATCCGCGAGATTTAGTGCTCAACTTGACCACCAACACGCCAATGCAGGCAACATCCACATACATTAAAACTACTTCACAAAATTGATACGTTAGATTCGGACAGAAAAACTCCCACCCAAAGACATCTATAAGGACATGAAAGGATTTGTTACACCCTAACCATTTTCCCAACACATGAGAACGAACAGAGGTACATATTCCTAGTTGGGAGGTACTGACTCTTGGGCCAAGCCGCTTAGACGTGGAGGCATACACACTACAACACATGAGCTGAGCCACATAGTGGGGAAGCATGAGAATACACAGCTGAGCCACATAGCAGGGAAGCATCAGAACATCAAACTGCTTCAGGAACCACCGGGTACAGGAAGTCAGGAATCATGGAGATACCTTATGACTTGCCTGTTATTTGGCCTTACAGTTAGGTGGAAAGGATACCACGCTGCTTCAGGAACCACTGGAAGTAGGAAGTCAGGAATCAGGAGATACCTTATGACTTGCCTGTTTTCAGCCATATAGCAAGGTAGAGTTACACTGAGAGTCACACCTGAGGCCATGTACCCAAATACTTCTATTTGTTGAAACAAGTACTCGGGCTCATCGTCTATTGCTGGAATACTCCTTGAGCAACAGTCGCTATGAGGGAAACCCAGACCTAGCTTCAGCAGACAAGTACTCGGACAAGCCTATGATGGAAAAGTACTCGGGAGTGGGGAACACACAAAGTTGGCCTGCAACGAGCAAGTAAGAGTATATAGGTAGATAGTCACAAAGCCAAAGTCGGAACAAAAGTAAACGGCTTGAGGTCATTCCCGATTCTTAGCCGAAGCGCATGGACCGTAGGTGCTTCTTTCTTGCATCTGCGAATGTAGAGTAAAGGCAGGGTTGATATGGGTTGAAAGAGGTCTGAAAGAGTTTAGGAGGGAAATAAGGCAGGGTTAACACCTCTCGGCGATTTCGTCCGTAAGAAAGGATAACTCCTGACTAATCAGTAAAGGTAGTGGCTGAAGACACACGGGTCACCATGCAGGAGCCATGTACGCACCCTCCCCAAGCATTGCACCGAGGAGGAACTGGGTACGCAGTCTGCCGAGATTTGTCGAACAGACCCTTATCTCTTGACCAACCAGGACCAATTGGACCCAGGTATCAGCCCACGCTCCTTGGTAAGGATGCGCATTTCCCATACCTCAGAAAACCTGCTGCGCGCAAAGCTAGGTGAAAGGACTTCGAGTTGCCTTCATGGAGAAGGGTCATCAGAGCAAGCGGAAAGAAAGGAGGTGTTGCGAATGGAATCTTAGGTGATTTCGAGGAAATTTTCGAATGCACTGGACGCCAGATACCTGGAGTGATTACCGGCAACCGATGAACCGACCAAACACATGACTACTAGAAGAGCTACTTATACCACCATTCGTCTGTGTTGAGCTGGGGGATCAGTGACATATGTACGAACAAAACTGAACTGAACCCCTCCTGTTATTCCATTGTAAATTATCGAACAATCTGATTTCTTTATCTTTTCAATTCTACTACGCCTCTGGTGTATTCTGCATATCATCTATATGCACAGATAGCCCCAGTTTTACACTATAACACAAGGGGCAAATCACCTTGTTCGAAACCTTTGGGGAAAAACACGATGTTTTTCTCTATTACCTTCGAGATACCCCCGATGGAAGAACCAACCTGTCGGTGGATGGCCACCATCACCCTCCTCTGCTGTGTGCTGGTATGGCTAGCCACCTACCTAGCAGCAGCCTGAATCACCGTGGTCACCTTGTCTGATGATGACGACCGACACCCACTGTGTGTCCCAGATACCTCAGTAGTTACCCCGATCTCACCACCCACTTCATCGGTGGTGCAGACCCCAGATGCCGTGCAAAAGCACACACCACAGAGAGCCTCATTCCTCTGCGCTGGATACAGCCGAGCCAGCGGTCCAAGGAGGTTGTGACCCCAGTCCGGCTACTGATTCTCCGTGTCACGATGGTGGTACCCACAGCTTGCGAAGTGACTCCCCTTGCCCCTGTATCAACACAGATCAGGGAGCAACCCCTCTTGGGCCCGTCAGGGTCGAAGATATTTTGGTAGACCAGGGAGCCGAGGAGGTCCTTGGTCAGCTCCGGAATGGGACAGGAGTGAAGCGCTGGTGTCGGCCTCGAAGGGCTGATCGGACCAGTTTGGCTGCAAGACCAGTTATTGAGAACTACTGCAGGGCAGCTGGTAAGCTGACCCGGGGTGGTATGGGTGCAAGCCCAGGAGAGAAATGGTCCCAAGGGGGTAAGCTGGGTAAGGCTGAACGGTCTCCACATCAGCAAAAACTCAAAAAATGCTCCCGGTGCTCGCGGTTCTTCCGTAAGCTTTATTAAGCTTTATTAAGCTTCTGTAAGAGAGAAGTTATATTTTGCTCCCGTAAGGATTTGGAAAAAAATAATCTCTTTTATTTCAACTAAAACACCGAGAAAGGAAATTTAAAATTTGTGTCTCACTTCGAAAAAAAGCAATATACCTCAACTTTTCATTTTTTTGCTGATGCAGAGGCTCCAGGGGAAGTCGTGATGGTATCTAAGCCCAAGCTAGAGAAGTGGAAGGTATCTATGGGTACCTCGCAGAAAGAATGGACTCTAAAGCGGTCATGGTTAACTGTGGTGGAAGATAACTAGTGGGCGGTTCAGCCATTACCCACCTCCTCAAGCGGCGCTTTCAGGAAGGAATCAGATCCTGGCAAACCAAGTGTTGGAAGGCTGCAGGAAAACGAAGAAGGTTGAGTGTTGACCGATCAACCACGCCTGTCACTCCTCCGACGCAGTTCTGTGGACCTTGCCCAGTGGTTACAATGACGCTCCACTGGAACAGCAACTCTCGCTCTGTCCACATCCTACTCGATATAGGCTGCCCAAGACGATTAATCTGTCAGCATCTGATTGACCAGCTGAACCTCTCTACGATTCAGTGGGATGAACCCGTGGTTATCTGAAGCTACATCGGTGACCCCATCCTAGAAGCTAGGCAGAAATACACCTAGCCCATGCTTCTACAACTCCTAAACCATTGGACCCAGATAATATTCGAGGTATCTCCCCTGAAACCTGGCATCAATGTGTTTCTCCCTTTTTGGTGGATCACCAAGCACGCCCCATCTGGTACTTGGGACTACCCCGAACTCTGCTCCAACAGCCCGAGCTGTCTGAAGCACAGCACCAAATCATCAGTAGCCAAGTTCTCCCTAGTTCTCAATGAGTCTATTTTGCATAGCCCAGAGGCTAGGATTATTGGATAGGTGTTGGCCATGGATATGGGCACGACATCAGACTCTCTAGGATCGGTACCGAAGGAATTCTAGCAGTTCCTAGAAATTATGGGACAGGAAGCTGCCAACGCCCTTCCAGAACATCGGTCCTATGACCACCGGATTGATCTTAAGGAGGGTAAAATACCTGCTTGGGGCCCGATTTACCCACTCTCTGAGACAGAATTACAACCTCTCTGGGAGTGGTTGAAGGACATAATGAGCACGGGAAAGATTCCATCAGGAAAAAAAAATATGTGTTGCAATGTGGTGTTGCGTTACCAACGTTGGGAGTGTTGAAACGTACTGCACCAAGCAGTTTACCGTTAAAACACATTCAACGCGTTGTTATAATTTATATGAAAAATATCCATTTGAATGCTACATCTTCCGTGTCGTCCACTATCCATGCAAAGTACCCTTGCAACTTCCATTCGAACGCTACATCTGGCGTGGCGTCTAGTACCCACGCAAATTATCTTCACAACTTCTGTTTGGACGATATATCTGGCATGGTATCCACTATCCACACAAAGTATCTTTGCAATTGCCATTCGGACGATACCTATAGCGCAGTATCGTCTATCCATGCCGAGTTCTTTTGCAAGCGATGTTCAGAAGCCTGTCATGCCAGGTTCATGGCACCGACAACACCACAAACATCCCATTGCGTGCCGCGCGTCTTGCAATGCTGCGAACATCCCATTGCGTGTGGAGCATCCAGTAACGCTGAAAACGTCTTGTTGTTCGCCGAGAATTCAGCTACGCAGCATATCCCCAGCCAAAAGATTCCTACGAACTCGAATCATCCAGTAATGCGGCAAACATCCCATTGGGTGCCGAGTATCTGCCACTCAGCAGATATCCAGCCACAACATCTCCTGGAACTCTGATTATCCAGTAATGCTGTAAACATTCCATTGTGTACCTCGTATCCAGTCACGCAGCACAGATCCCACCAAAATATCCTTTCGAACACCAATCATTTAGTCTAGCGGGTAAACATCCTGTTGATCATTGTTACACCTCAGTCCGAGATGCGAGGGAAATAGATAGCTACGTAGTCAGGGCACGTGAGACTTTACCTAATACTGCTCGAAGGGAAGAAAGTCGAGCCTAGTCGGCTTCAAAGAGTCTAGGCGGGAGATAGCCTCGGCATTAGACCTTACGGCCATAACGGACCTAAGGGGCTAATCTTCGGACGAACTGCAAATGCAACTAAATAGGAGATACGAGGGGTGAGGTCATAGAACCAATAACTCCTCTTTCTCTGATAGGCCGGTAAACCACTCACCCGCAGGGCTTGAGGGGTTTGTGCGGTGCAGGGATCAGTCGGCTTATCGTTAGACCGACCAGGACCAATGAAGTTGTGGGGACCGAGCCCGTGGGGTTCCGGGGCCTTGACTAGCGGACGAATCTCCTGAGAAAGGATAGGAAAGTACGGGTTCCCTAGAGGAACCACGTGACGCTGCAAGAAGGCTATATAGCTAGGCAAGAAACCTGCTCGGCGAGAAGGGAGGGAGGACAGTACCGAACGCCCACTCAATGAAATCCACAAACAAGATCTAAGATTATTCCATTGTGAATTATCGAAAGTAGCCTGATTGCCTTTGATTCTCTCTACACTCCAGTTACAATACAACCCCAGTGTAACACTATAATCTTGATCTCAAAATCACCCAGGTGGTATCCAGGCAATTTGATGCGATCTAAAGAGGAATCCGACGAGCAGGCAGCCGTGAAAGCCATCGATAAGTGGAAGAAAAGAAACGAGCACTCCGACGAGTGAGTGGTGTCGTGGCACAAGTCTTGGCAAGTCTCGGCATGCAGAAGGATTGGTTGCTTGGGAAGGTTCGGGTCTGGTCATTGGATTCCAGCGTTGCGACGGTTTGTCGGCTGGGACCGCACCTCGTTCTGGAACGCTTCACTATTGGAAGGTGTATCGGTTGTAGGCTCGCTTGCATGAGAGAAGTCTGTATCAGTACGCATATGTGTTGTGTGGGTATCAGTATGCAAGTGAGTTGCGTGGGTATGAGTACATGTGTGAGTTGCATGGATGTGAGTACGCATGTGAGTTGTGAGCATCGTATATATAAGGGGACTTTCTGCTGCGTAATGTCCTCTTCCTCTTTCGCTCTCATGCAACCTTTGTATTCTATTCGGTCAATTAATCTCAACACCGTTCCTGCATTTCCTTTAATTTCTCCGTTTCCACAACACTCGCCCAGCATCATTCATTACCGCCTGACACATCCATCCGATGCTGTCTGTTCCCGGTTGACTTGTCCGTCCGACACTGTCTTTTCCTTACCTGATACATCCTACTGACATTCCAGTTCCCATTCTGTTCCCATTCCCATTCCGTTGGCCGCCGCAGCTGTTACAAGTGGGTGGCAAAGTGGTAATCCCACAAGCAAGCAGCGAAGAAAGCCATCAGCAAGTGGAAGGAAGCATACAGAGAATCCCAAGAGCAGTCCGACAAGCAATCCGACGTCTGAGCAGACGGAGAAGCCCTAGATAAGTGGGAGAAAAGAGACATGCAATTTGACGAGCAATCCCACGAGCGTTCAGATGAGGAATTCGAAGAGAGATTCGAGCAATCCGACGAGCAATCTGACAAGGTATTCAATGACAACTCGGACAATCACTCCAACGACGACACCAATGAGAACGTCAACGAGCATCTGGACGAGACATCCGGCAAGTGATTCTCTGTGAAAGCCGTCGACGTGGGTAATAAATAAGACAAGCAATCCGACGAGCAATCTGATGAGGTATCCAACATCTACTATGAAAATGACTCCGACAATGACTCCGACAAGAAGATCGACGAGCATCTGGATGAGATATCTGGTGAGTGAGCCGCAGTTAAAGCTGTCGACGTGCGTAACAAACGAGACAAGCAATCCGACAAGCAATCCCAAGAGATGTCCAACAACCCGACCGATGAGGAATCTGATGAGAGATCCGATGAGCAATCCGACAAGAGATCCAAGGAGCAATCTGACGAGAAATCCAATGTGTAATTCAATGTGTAATCCAAAGTGTAATCCGCTGAGAAGTATGGTGTGTGAGTCGCTGGGAATGCCCTCAACCAGTGTGACCTATATACGTTATTGGTTGCTTGCAGCGTGGGAGTTTGATACACGTAATAATTTCGCACATCACCCTAATCAGTACAGTCACCCAAACTTAAAACATTATTCTCATTGCTGCCACCGGCTAACGAATGTGACCCTATCCATCCTCTAAACTCCAGTATGCCATTTAAAAAAAAAACTCCAGCAAACATACACTGTATATGCTACCTACACACTTTTCTTCTTTCCCAGCAGAGACTCCTTGGCTGGACTCGTCGGTCTCTTCAGTGTCGAGCCTGATTCTCCCACTCCAGTTTGGATCTCTTTATTCACCCATGTATCCACCCAACGATCGGCCAACAAGCCCTTGATGGTTGCGACCCACTTGACATTGTTTCCAGGACTTGACATCAGGTACACTACCAACCAGCTGTCCCTTCCGTATCGACAGTACTCGCATTGTATGCTCATTGCGGCAAACATTGCAAGATCCTGCTCAAAAGCGAGCTGTGTCGCGACCGCTTTGACAAAGGAGTATCCGGTGTGGCTGGTGGCCATGTAATTGTTGATGGAGTCCTGCTCCCATGATACCGACCCAAGCGTCGCCCGCGATATAGGAAAGTTCAGGGTTGCCGACATTGTGAGGTGGTTGGAGAAGGCAGTGAGCACAGAGCTCCGTCTGGCTACGGGAGCCACTGTCAATATGACTGCCAAACTGGACGCTGCTGTTCCGAATGAGCAGTCAGAAAACTAGCTGTCCCATGCCAACCGGTTGGCACCGGTATGAGATGTTCACCATTGTTTTCGTCGTTCCCATGTGTCCAATTGCCTGTGGTAGTTGGCCGATAGGTGGAAGAATGTGAATTAGAAGGAGAGTATCTTTTTGTTGCAGCTACTCTTCGTAATGGTGACCTTTCTATCCAAACTTCTGCAATGATTGACACAGGTGCAACGGGCTTTGCATTTATCGACGAAAACTTTGTATGCCAACACAAATTTCCCTGCTACAGACTAAACCCTCCCCGAGATCTCGAAGTAATCGATGGACGGCCCATCGAATCCAGCCAAATCACGCACCCCACCAAGATTTCCTGTCAAATACAGGATCACACCGAAATGTTACCTGCTTTCATCACCAAGTTAGGACACTTCTCGCTGCTTCTCGGGATTCCTTGGCTCCGAAAACATGCCATCGTTACCGATTTTGTCAGTAATTCGGTCCAATTTCAGTGCCCCGACCACCGAAGTCCACCGGCAGCACCTCGAGTGGCATTACAGGCAATAGATATGTTGCCAAAGACGACAAACGTGGCAATAGAAGGGCCGAAAGGAACTACAACGCCACGTCCAGGCGTGACACCGGAGCCACCGGACGTGGCATCGAACCTCAAATCTAAGTCTCCTACGATTTGCATAATCTCTTCAGCTTCCTTGAAAAAAATAATCCGACGAAAGGAATCGGTTCAAATCTTTGCTATGAGCTTGTACGACATCAACAAAGCTCTTGAAACGCATACACCAAACCTGCAAAAGACAGAGCAGGCAGAGCCTCCCGACTATAAGCGATTGAAATCCCTAATCCCTCCCGAATATCACTCGTTCCTTCCCCTGTTCTGCAAACCCATTGCCAATAAGTTACGTCTGCACCGCCCCTACAACCACCGCATTTGCTTGAAGGAGGGATTTGAACCGCCCTTTGGACCGCTGCATTCCCTTGTCCGTCACCAGTTGGAAGCCTGCAAGAAATGGATCAAGGAAAATTTGGATAAAGGATTTATCCGGGCCTCTTCATCCCTGGTCAGAGCACCGATCCTGTTTGTCAAGAAGGGTGACGGATCGCTGCGATTGGTGGTGGATTACTGAGGAATCAACGAAGGAACTGTCAAAAATCGTTACTCCTTTCCACTGATTCGGGAAACACTGATGCGAATATCAAAGGCTCAGTTTTTCACGAAATTGGATGTTCGTGGAGCGTACAATCTGATTCGGATGGCAGAAGGACAAGAATGGAAAACCGCCTTACGAACCCGTTACGGATTATTCGAATCATTGGTAATGCCGTTTGGCCTGACCAACGCGCCAGCAGATTTCCAACAAATCATCTACGAAACCTTGGCTCCTTTCCTCTATCACTTTACGTCAGCTTACCTCGATGACATATTGATTTATTCGGATACGATGGAAGAACATACTCAGCATGTCCACCGAGTATTGGAACGACTGACCGACACCAGCTTCCACCTCAAACCGGAAAAATACGAATTCCACAAAACGGAAGTTAAGTATCTGGGACTAATCATTGGTGCGGACAGCATCAAGATGGATCTGTCCAAGGTTGAAACAGTGAAGGTGTGGCCCCCTCCCAAAAATGTACTAGATGTGCGAGCGTTCTTTGAATTCGCAAATTTTTACCGCAGATTCATCAAAGGATACTCAAAGGTAGTTGAGCTGTTGACATGGCTGAGAAGAAAAGGCCAGCCGTTCAAGTGGGAGACAAAGCAACAGGAATCATTCGACGGACTGAAAACCTCATTTACGATGGCACCCATTCTGCGTCGGTTTGATCACGACCACGACATTGTGGTGGAAACCGACACCTCTGACTTCGTCTCCGCTGCAGTCTTGTCGCAATACGATAACAAGGGAACCCTACACCCCGTGGCCTTCTTTTCAAAGAAACATTCCCCCGCTGAGTGCAATTATGAAATTTATGACAAGGAACTGATGGCAATTGTGCAGACGTTTGAGAAGTGGCACGCAGAGTTGCAATCAGTGAAAAAGCTGATATCGGTCTTAACGGATCATAAGAACTTGGAATATTTCACGACGACCAAACTGCTCAACCGCCGGCAAGTGAGATGGGCGCAGTTTCTCTCCCAATTCAACTCCAAAATCATCTACAGACCGGGGAAATCGGGAGCCAAACCGGACTCCTTAACTCGAAGATCCGGAGATCTTCCTTTGGAGGGGGATAAACAACTGACCGAAAACTTCCATGCCGTCATGAAAGGTCACCAAATCCTACAACTTGATGCTGGACTCGGACTCGAGGAATGCGGTGTGGGACTCGAAGCCGGACTCGGACTCGGACTTGAGGAATACGATGCCGGACTCGAAGCCAGACTCGGACTAGGACTCCAGGAACGCGGCGCCAGACTCGAAGCCGGAGTCGGACTCGCACTCGAGGAACGCGGTGCCAGACTCGAAGCCAGACTCGGACTCGGACTTGAGGAATACGGCGCAGGACTCAACGACGGACGCGAACTCAGACTCATTAACGTCAAGATCGCTGAACTATTCTCTGAAGCCTACAACTGGGATCCTTTTCCTATGCAGGTGCTGGCTATGCTAGAGAAGTAGGTTCGCTATTGTAAGGATATTATGCTATCGGAGTGCTCCCAGAGCCCAACAGGAAGATTACTGTATCGAGGAAAGTTTTATGTCCCTGCCTACGACCCTCTGAGATTTTATCTGATCCAAACGCATGACGAAGTACGGGTAGCGGACCACCCCAGACGATCGAAAACACTCGAATTGCTCTCAAGGAACTACCACCGGCCGAAAATGCAGCAAGATGTGGAAAGGTTCGTAAGGAACTGTCACACTTGCTGGTGATCGAAAACCAGTCGACACGCACCCTACGGAGTCCTCCGCCCATTGGCGATTCCCAGCAGCCATGGCAGGACATTTCGATGGACTTCGTCACGAGCCTACCGCGATCCAAGGATCAAAATGCTATCTGGGTGGTAGTGGATCGGCTCACGAAACAGAGGCATCTTGTCCCGTGCAGCACTACCATCAATGCCCGCGATCTGGCTGACCTGTTCCTCCACCATGTCTTCCGATTACATGGACTTCCGTGAACAATAACTTCGGACTGAGGGCCTCAATTTGCCTCCGCATTCTGGCATCGTCTCTGTGCATGACTGGAAATTGAACCACGGCTGTCTACCGCTTTCCATCCACAGACCGATGGTCAGACCGAACGAATGAACGCCGTAATGGAACAATACTTACGGTCGTACGTTAACAACTTGCAAGATGATTGGGCTGACTGGTTGGCGATTGCCGAATTCGCATCGAATAACCATACCTCAGAAACAATGGCTGTATCTCCGTTCTTTGCGAACATCAGCTACTACACTCACTGGCAATTCGACCTTTTGGCCTCCCTACCCAACCAAGCAGAAGATCAACAAGCGCGTTCTGCGGCGAAAGCATTGTCCATAATTCATGACCACCTGCAGACAGAAATGCATTGCGCCCAACTCGGCTACCAGGAAACCGCAGACACCCATCATCTCCCAGCTCCGGACTATCAGGTGGGGGATCTTGTCTGGCTCAACACTCGAAATTGGAAGACTCGACCACCATCAGCAAAGTTGGATCATCGACGGTACAGTCCATTCAAGATTGCACGCAAGGTTTGCTCTCATGCCTTCCGGTTGGAACTTCATGGCTCAATGCAGGTACATCCCGAGGTTTTTCATGTATTCTAACTTGAACCTGCAGCACAGGATCTGCTTCCGGGACAACGACAACCACTGCCTCCTCCGCTGGAAATTGATGGGGAGCAAGAATGGTTTGTGGATTCCATTCTCAATTCTCGAATGTATCGAAGATGACTACAGTACCTTGTTAAATGGACTGGGTTTGATCACCCGAATTGGGAGCCAGCGTAAAATGTCAACGAGCTAGAAGCGGTTACTCGATTCCACCAACAATACCCCTACACGCCAGAGCCTCTCCAATAAAGCTTCGCGGGACCTCAGCGATAGGAGAGGGATACTGTGACAGCACAGATCTCGGCGCTCGGTTTGGGTTTGGTTGTTTGATTTCGTTGTCGATGCCGGCACCTCACTCCGGATGTCTCGATCTCGGAAAGAGTGTCGTCACCTCACTCCGAATGTCTCGATCTTGGAAAGGGTGTCGGTTGTGGGCCCCGGTTGCATAAGAGAAGGTTGTATGAGTTGCGCGGTTATGAACACATATGTGAGTATGAGTACGTATGTGAGTTGTGCGGGTATGAGTAGGAGGATGTATGCATCAGCAAAAAAATGGAAAGTTGAACTATATTGCTTTTTTTACATGTGAGATATAAATTTGAACAAATATTTCTCGAGGTTTCAGCTAAAAATAAAGCACATATTTTTTTTCTAATCCTTACAGGAGCAAAATATAGCTTCACCTCATATGGGAGTTAGCAATACTTACGGGAGCTATGGGACCTCCGAAAGCTTCCTAGGAATTCTCAAATATTTTGCTGATGTTGGAGTTGCGAGAACTGTGTATATAAGGAGGGCTGTCTCCCATATTTTTTCTTCTTCTTCGCTTCATGCAACCTCTTGTATTCTATTCGGAATATCAACCTCGTCTCGGTTTCCTCGGTTTCCTCGGTTTCCTTGGTTTCCTCGGTTTCCTCCGTATCTCTGTATCGGTGACGCTCGTCCAGCGCCGCCCGTCTATGTCTGACACGTCCATCTGACGTTATCCGTCCTTTTCCGACACGTCCGTCTGGTACTGTCCATCTGCATGTTCGTCACCTCCATCTGACGCTGTCCGTCACTCTGTTCGACATGTCCGTCTGACACTGTCCATCACTGTTTCCCGTTCCCGTTTCCGTTGCCGTTCCCATTCCCATTCCTGTTCCCATTGCCGTTCCCGTTCCGTTACGGTTCCCGTTTCCGTTTCCGCCCCGCTCCCGCACTCGCTTGTGTCACTTGAACTCACTCGAGTACGTTGGAGAATCGCCGCCATTACAGTCGTCTTGCTAGGATTGGGGATGACAACGCAGTTGGCAGTTTTCCATTCCAGTGGATGCGCAGCATATTTGAGGCATGTGGTGAAGAGGTGGGGGAGAAGATGTGGGGCAGCCTCATGGAAGCATTGTAGGGTGCTGTAGGTGATATCTTCTGGACCAGCTGATGTGCCATATTTCAGGTGTGTGATGGCCAAATGGGTTTCGGATGCTGTGACCGGCCACGTGTGATGGCTTATATCCCTCTTGGAAGTAAGAAGGTTCGCTGGGAGTGGCATCTATTACTCCATATTGACAGTTGGGAAGAGTGAGTTACGTAGCACCTCACACTTACCTTTGAAGTCGGACCGTCCCTGAAGTGATGGAAGTGGCTTGTGGTGTATGTTGTGGTGCTGAATTGTTTTCCAAACGGTCTGGGTGGATGCGGCTTCAAGCTGGTGGATTCGGTAGGCCGTCTTCACGTTCTGTACCAGTATTGACCACCTGTGGCATTTGTATTGGCTGTCTTTGAGGTTCACATCGCTGGGGTGTAGCCGGACCCGTCTGTCAGCTCACTTGACACCCTGCTTTGCCAGTGTAAGACTGTGGTTCCACCAGGGTGCCGCTGTCTTTCACGTTGTCCTCACGGGGACTGCCTCCTCAACCGCCTCGTGAATCAGACATGTAATGTTGGTGACTGCTCTCAGAGTGTTGTCCGTCCCTTGGAGGTACCAGAGATCCATCTTTGCAGATCGAATCTTGGAATTGAACGTTTACCAGTTAGCCCTGGGCCAGCACCGATAGGGAATGGGTGGTGCCAGAGTGGATGGCAGGGATAGGGTGATGATGACAGCGCTATGGTCGGAGGTGGTATCATGGTCCACGGCGAGTGTCAGGATGGAATGCATTGGTGAACCTTAGGAGAAGCATATGTCGATGGTAGATGGCTGTCTGCCATTCCTGGGGTGGTGTGTGGGTATTGCCAGCTCGTTCTGGAGACAGAAGTTGTTGTCTTCGAGCCAATTCGCAATTGTGTGACTTGCAGTGGAGATACAAGCAGCTTGCAGAAGTGGTCCCTGTCACCACAGGTGGTGTGTGTTAAGATCCCCCATGAGTAGGCAATCGGTTGGTAATTTGAGGGTTGGTAGGATTGCAGCCAACGGCTCTGCCCATCCTGGGGAGTAGAAGTTAAAGAGGGTGAATGTTTGCTGGTTGTGTGACGTAGTGATCGTGGTTCCCAAGAAGGGGTCTTGAGCGGTAAAGACTGTGTTTGCAGTAAGTCCAGGGTTGTGATGTATGTATGTCACACATCGAGGCTTTATGGGTGAGGGGGTAAAGATATCGAATCCTGGTAATGGCGGTGGGTTCCCATGTCTGTCAACCCATGGTTCTTGGAGAAGGCAGATGAGTTTTTCGGGTTTTTGGGAGAAGTCTTGCAGTGCTGAAATTGTCATTGCTTGGCCTTGCGTACAGTTCAGCAGCTGTACAGACCCAACAGCATGCAGTAGAGTCATTTATGCGGCTACTCCCACCATGGGGGCGTCTCCCTCGTTGGTTGCATTCATGTTTGGCTTGGTGAGGTTGCGTAGCTTGATGCGCTCGGGGCAGTTGGGGTCACTGGCCTTGTGGAGTGCATCGCAATTGACGTACCAGATGGGGAGGTGAGTGCAGGCAGAGCCTTTCTTGCAAATCGGGAGCATACACGGGTGCTCTTTAGTTTTGTGAAAACCAGCGCAGACCGCATAGCAGGAGTCATTCTAGCAGAGTGCAGCAGGATGGCCGTAGATCTGGCAGTTGTGGCACTGAGTGCTTCGTCCGTATGCGATGTAATCATCCAGTTGACATTCACAGTTACAGACAATGAGGTGCTGGCATCCAATACTGGCTTTCTTGATGGTTCCTGTGAGCGTTATGACGACTGTGAAGTTCACTTTATGCTCCCATCAGTCAGTTGGGGCGAGCCATCATGGTGTCTGTCCTTGAACCAATTTGGGGTAGTTAGCTGAAAGGCTGTATGAGATTTCGGGTATGGAGAGGTGGGTTGGCACGCCATGCAGCAGGAACTGGCTGTACCACTTTCCGATTTCCACCTTCTGGCATTATCCATAAAAGGAGAGGACATCTGTGATGAATGTGTGTAGTCCTCATAGATCATGTTGTTCTGGTTATTTCCAGTGGTAAATATGATGTTACTGCGAACTGTGACTCGCACCCAGATGAATGCAGGTGCGAGAACATCCTTGTTGTCAACTATCGCAGAGTTGACTCGACGGAGTGCTGTATCTGCCATGGTCTGCCGTTCGCTGTAGGTCCTCTCAAGGTGAATGCCGTCGGCGGCATCAGCATCACCACTCTGGAAGTAGCATGTCACTTCACATTCGGCTTGCGGGTACTTCGTCGGGATGAGCTTTGGTGAGGCAGCCTTCAGTTTCTGGATTTTTGGTGGTACGGTTTCCCATCCTCGGAGATTAGGGGATGGTGTCTGTAGCGTGGCCGGTGCCACTATAGGAGTAGCATTGTCAGTGGTGGTGGTGGTTCTGGTCGCATTTTCGGCAGTTGCTTTCTTCTTCATCGTGATTTTCAGAACTTTCTTAACTGGGGCTGCGGTCGGTGCTATCATGGGGGGTGTAGAGTGTTGGTTGGTGAGGAGTTGTTGGTGCATCTGGGTAATCCGGGCATTGAGCAGGCTGATTTGTTGGTTGAGCTGGCTGGTAGTTTTCTGGAAGCTTGCAGTCACTGATGTGTTGACTTATACCGTAATCGTCTTGTAGAGCTGCTCCATAGCGGTGGCAGTGATAATGTCGAAATCTGCACGAATAGCAGCATGTTCTGGGCTGAGGGGAGATGCCATCTGCAGGGCATCGAGGTTGGAATCGTCAGCATCCCTGATCGCCTGGGTTGCTGTCACATGTTCGGTGTGCTGGAAATCCACTTTGTCCATTACTGCTTTGCTGCTGCTGTCGTTTCTGTTGAGGTCAGGCTCAGAGCCAGCTTTGGAGTCAGAGTCTGTATGGGGGTGCTTGCCAGGCGAATGGGGATGGTGGCTGGCAGTGGCAGAGGGGAGGAGTTCGGTGATCCGAGCAGTGCTGGGATGGACAAATACGTCGAGAGATTTCTGGCTACAGTGAGAGGGGGCCATGGGGCTCAGGATGTGGTGATGAAGGAGGCGACAGTTGGGTACACAATGCCCAGGATCACTGCAATGGCATCGGACAGGGTGGGGGGGTCGAAATCGAAACCTGGAAGTTTCAGCTTTCCAGGTATTGAGGCTGTGGGCCTGCTTCTGGAGATCATTCTGAGATTGTTTTTGGGCTTTATCAATGGTGGGAGAAGATTGTTGTGATCGAGAAAGCTGGGGGGGGGTCAGAGGATAATATGCAACTTCAATCCATTGCGCGTGACACTACAGGCTATCTGCGCTCCTCCTCACCATACCACCCCCATGGGGTTCCCATCTTTCCCAACCGCCAAACAAAGTAATCGCAACCAAGAAATTTTTGCAAGAAGTAGACAAGCAAGTAAACACAACACAGCAACATCAGTGGAGAATCAGGCAGAGTAAAGGAAATCTCCCTCCACCTGCCCTTTCCCCCTCATCTGCACAAGTGGTGTCATTTTTCAAGATTCGAACACACCGAAGTCTGGTTCAGGTGAGTCTGAGTCGGTATCATCGATCCGGTTTATCGTCAAGTCATCGTTTTCTGCAAAACGGAGGTGTATGGAGTGGCCTCAGCCAGTCACTTGGGGGAATCGGCACAGTGGCAGGAAGTTCTGTGGTCTGGTTATGAAACTGGGAGTTTGAATGTCTCCTGTCGTAGACCGGACAAGTTCTGAACTCTGTGTTGCCAGAAGTGGACAATTTCGTCGTAGATGGAGGGAGGTGTTGACGTTGAGTCCCCATACACATGGATCTGCCGGGATATTGGGTGGTGAGTCGGTGGGTGATCAGTTGCAGAACACCCTCCAAATCGTACATGTGTCGGCCCTGTTAACCCCATGTAGGTGAGCAGGGAACTTGAAGGATGGGTTGGAGAGGGGGAGTTCGTTCTTCCAGCATGCAAGGAATTCTGCCCGTGCCTGGGTTAACAGCCAAGTTTTAGTGGTCACTGCAAATTGGTAGGGGATGGTAGAGGATGCTCCTAATTTGGCAAGGGTATTGGCCCGTTCATTCCCCCGGATGCCACAGTGGGATGGACACCATATGGTAGAAATACGCCAGCCTAAGAGTTGGAGTTTTCCAATGATTTCCAGAGTTCGACATGCATATTCGTGGTTGCTTTTGTTGAATTGGAGGGTATCGATGGAAACCTGGTTGTCGATACAGATGTACACTGTAGAACGTGGTAGGGTCATGGTGAGGAGGGTGGAGACTGCTTCCTGGACGGCATGGAGTTCGGCATCGAAAACCTCAGCTAGAGTACCAAGATGACATTGACCTTCAGTCAACCGGTGGAGTTGCTGGTCTCTACTGTGGTCGATCGCCCATCCACAGCCAACTGCACCATTGGCAAGCTTGGAACCATCCGTATATATGGTAATCGTGTGGTCCGGAAGTGTTTGCAGCCATTTTTCGTGGAGTTCTCGTGGCCTTGTTGTTTTGTCAGGATTTGGAGAACTATTCTTCGGTACTCCTTCGGTGGTTATGGTTGCTGTCCGGTCCTCCAGCTGGCCCAGTACGAGGTGATGACTGAGGTTGTATAGACGGTGTAGTCTCAGAAGGATGACGTGGGTATCTTGTTGGTTGCGTGGCGGTCCGAAAGCGTGGTGAGTGGGAAGAAAGTGGAGTCAGACAGCATATCGCAATGACAGATAGTCTAGATATGCCTCCATTGGTGGTAGGTGAGCGAGGGTGATGAGGTTTGTGCTCCTTGTGTTGAGTGGAAGGCCAGTAATCCAACGGGCGATGGTGTTGTATGTCACTTTGAGAGTGGCAATTACCCCTGGTGTTCCAGCCCACCATGCAGGAGACGCCCAGAATATGGCAGGTAGAATCGCTGTCATTGCTAGGTGATGAGCAATATATGTGGGGATACCACATGATTGGTGTCGTAGGAAATTTAGGCTTCCGAGAATCTTGTTTCCTCTGGTAGCTGCCATTGTGGCATGGTATTTGAAAGTGAGTGATTCATCGATAAATACTCTGAGGAATTTGATCTGACGATTGGCACAGATCGTCGTGCCGTGTATTCGAAGTGGAGGCTGGGATGAAAGACTCTTCTTCTTGTCCTTACTGGTAAGAGGGAGACAGTAGAGCAGATCAGTCTTGGATATCGAAAAGGTAAGTTGAAGCGGTAGGCCCTTTTGCAAATATCGTTCGGTTCATTCTTCGAGGTGTCTATTGGCTTCCGATATTGTCTGTGACAGCTGTACCATAGAGATATCGTCCACATAGGAGGTGTTGATAGCATCGGTAGGATAGTCCTGTTTTTCGAGCATTGTATTACTGTAAATGAGAAAGAGGATTGGCGAGATTGGGGATCCCTGAGGTAGGCCACAGTGGTATGGCTGTGGCGGTTCTGATTGCCGACCAAATCCAAATGCCATTTTTCAAGCAGTGTTGAAGGCAGCAACCCAGTTGGTGAGGTATAAGGGCATCTGGCGTTGGTGCATGATCTCCTCCAGCGTTGATGGATGTACCTGGTTGAATGTTCCTTCGATATCGTGTGTGAGGGCCACTGGGCGTGTGGGTTTCCGATTGGTGGTCTTCTTTTTGCTAATGGAGTTGGCAATAGGTGTGATCGTTCGAAGCAGTGCGTCAATTGCAGAATTGTCTGGTTGGGCTCCAATTTGCGAGGTGTGAGTTGCACCACATATCAGGGCAGTCCGAGAGAGTTGTTTGGCCACAATTGATTCCAGTAGATTCCCAAAACATGACTGGAGTGAGATCGGTCTATAGGATTTTGGATGTGAGTATGACTTCTTATCTGGTTTTGGGATGACAACGCAGTTGGCAGTATTCCATTCCAGTGGATGGGTAGCATATTTGAGACAGGCTGTGAAGAGATCAGAGAGAAGATATGGGGCAGCGTCATTGAAGCGCCATAGGGTATTGTAAGTGATATCGTCAGGGCCAACTGATGTACCATATTTTAAATGTGCAATAGCCAGCTGGATTTCGTGCACTGTTACTCTTCTCGTATGGTGGCGTAGATCTTTCTTGGAAGTGAGAAGGTTCAGGGGAAGTGGTGTTTGCTGCTGTGTATTGGGGAATAGCGCTTCCTGTAGTGCATCGCATTTTCCTTGAAAATCGGATCGTCCCTCCAGTGGTGGGATTGGTTTATATTGGGTGTTGTGGTGCTTTATCGTCTTCCAGACCGTTTGAGTGGATGTTGCTTCGAGTTGGTGTATATGGTACACTGTTTTCGCATTCCGTACCATCATTGACCATTTGGATGGTTTGTACTGACTATCCTGAAGATTCTCGACTGTAGGATGCAGACAGACTCATCGGTCAGCACGTTTGACGCTCTGATTTGCCAGCGTGAGGGTGTGATTCCACCATGGTACAGTTGTTATCCATGGTGTCTTCACAGGAACTGCCTCATCAACTGCTTGGTGAATGAGTCGTGTTATGTTGGTAATTGCGCAAAGAGTATCATCCGTCCCATGAAGCTGTGAGAGGTCCATTTTGGCAGACTGGACTCCAAAGTCAAATCTTTCCCAGTTGGCACGACGCCAGCACCGACGGGGAGCCACCGGTATCGTAGCTGTCAGCAGTGATAGGGTAACAGTAATAACACTATGGTCTGAGGTATTATCGTGATCCACAGCTAGTGTCAGGAAGGATTGTGTTGGAGATCCTTGGGAAAGACACAAGTCAATCGTAGAGGGGCATCCACCATTTTGTGGGTGGTGTGTGGGGATCGCCAGTTCATTCTCCAGGTGGAAATTGTTGTCTTCGAGCCAGTTTGTGATTGTCTGACTTGCGTAGGAGATTCGACTGGTCTGCGGGAGGGGTCCCTGCCACCATGGGTGATGTGCATTCAGATCTCCCATGAGTAGGCAGTCCGTTGGGAGTTTGATAGTTGGAAGAATGGCAGCCAGTGGCTCTGGCCGACCGGAGGAGTAGAAATTGAAGAGGGTGAACTTTTTGTTAGATATATCGATCGCCCAACGAGGCCCGCTGAGGCCTGCCTGGACCGCTGCAGGCAGATGCCCATATGGAAGGTATTGAGTGGCACAGGTGGCCAATGGCCTCCTGTGACATCTAGGCTTGGCGGTGGCAAGTTGCCACCAAAGGATCTAGAGGCTGGTGATTGGTAATGGGTTGGATGTGCCTGTATATATAGAGAGTGGTCCTCCAGTCTCGGTGAAAAGATTAAGCAACGGAATTCCTACCTATCGATAGACGAATATATTTGACAGGTTGTGAGCCCAGCTCCTCGACGCCGTAACAATCACAATACTCGTCGAACCTGAAAATCCCCACCTCGCTTAAGCATCATATCCCCGTCGATTGTCGATCTGTTGATCCTCCATCCTGATTCACTACTATCGCTGACGATCCGTCGATCCGCCGATTTGTCGATCACCCAATATCACCATGAGTTCTACATACACCTGCAAGCATGGCTCTACCGAAATACTCACCCCTCGCAATTATCACACATGGAAGGCTGACATTATGGTCTTTATTACATGTGAAAATGGTCTCGAGATAGTGCTCGGCAATGAAGATCCACCACTTGCCAATGTATCTTGTGCCATGAGGGAAAGCTACAAAAAGCGACTTGGACTTGCTACCGGAATGGTTTACTCATCTGTCGAACCCAGCATTCGTGCAATTATCAACAAACTTCCTGATTGTAATCCCACCCAAATCTGGATTGCACTTGGAGAGAAGTTCAACACAGCTGCATCCCGCTCTGGTCGCCAACAGATCGCAAAATGGTTGACTCCATCACCACTGAGATGATCGCGTATGAGACCTCGAAAGCCCTATTCATCTTACAAGTTGGATCAAATTGTAGGAGGAGGATTCCGGCCGCTGTGGGCGCTGCGGACGCAACGCCCAGTGGGGTGTCTAGAGTTCAGGTGACACGGACAGTGCTACGGGAGTGTGACATAGGGCTACATAGGACAGTCATAGTAGACAGTCACAGGCGGCGCACGGACACTCGTATATAGTGTCCGGCGCTCGCCTCTCTAGAATGGACATGCTTCTTGCTACCCCTCAACTGGTAGCAACACTTTTTTTTCCTTTTCGTGTTGTGGCATCCCGCGAGACGAGCGACGAGCCACCTCCTCTCCCCCCCACCTCCCGCGCAAGAGAGAGGCGAAGGAGGGCACGTGAGAAGCATCGAAACTACCGCCGAGAAGAGCGAAGACAGTGGCTGGAGCACAGGCCCAGCGCCCTAGAGAGAGAAAACAGAGAAAGATAGAGAGAGGGAAAGGGACCACCTCGCGTGAAAAGTAGCTGCCAGGAGAGCAGCGAGCAGTAAGCGCGGGGGCCGGCGTTCGGGGCCCATACCTTACGTCTCACTGAGCTGTTTCTGGTCACATACAGTACGCTGACCTTGAAGAAAAATGTCGACATCAGGAAGCATCGACTGGCCGCTGCCGGAAGCGGTATTCGAATGGATCGGGGAGAGCGAGCTCTCGAGGGATGGACTGTCAAACGCCATTCTCGGAGTATTGGCTACGGCAGTCGAGCAGTGCTACACCTGTTGGTACAACTTCCGCAGGGAGATTGTATCCAAGATGGACATGATGGCAATCGATCTACAGGCCGCGAATAAGCAGAAGAAGGGTGTTCCGACGCTGAAGACGTGCATCACCACCCTTGAAAAGGAGGTTGCTGTCCTGCGGGATGAATCAACCAAGTATCGAGGACAGGCTGATAAGTGGGCGGAGAGATACGGAAAGCTCGCCGACGACTACCAGACCTTGCGGACGACCGCAAATGCCACTCCAGGAGTGCAGAACACCATCATCCAAAAGAGAAAGCCATTCGAGCCGAAACGGTACGAAGGTTCACTGGACCTGGAAGTCGTCACCAGGTACCTCGACGAAGTCGAACATTATGTTCGCCAGGGTGCCTCAATGTGCCCAAAGGCCTCTTCGGACAACCAGAATATCGACACCTTTTGGCGTTTCCTCTCGGTGAAGATCTTTCAGTGGTTCGAGAAGGAGATGAAGGAGAGAGAAGTGGACACGATCCCAGCGACCGACAGCGACTACAAGATCAAGTGGGCGGATTTCAAGAAGGTCTTCAAGGAGCAGTTTGTACCAGAGGTGGCAGTGTCTGTGGTGAGGAATGAGTGGCGCGCACTCAAGTTCAACAAAAACCAGGTGCTGAAATTCAACCAGAGGGCGTTGGAGCTGATAGAGATCCTGGGAGGTTCGCTGTCGATCACGAGGGGAGATCCGCTATGGGAGGAGTACTTGCGGAAGCTCCCAGAGGCAGCAGCCCAAGATGTCACGCAACAGGCTCGCTTGATGCGTTGCGTCCACAAGATCGAGCTCACGCTCTCCGATGTGATGGACATCATGGCGGAACGGACTCTACCATATTTGCCGCCCACCACGCTTTCCGACACGCCACGAGTAGCGTCCACCCCTACGGTCACCACTTCCACTGCTGATTACGGCGATCCCATGGACTTGAGCAATATGGAGGACCCAGAACTCTATACCGTCGATGAGGCGTCAAAGCGGTGTTTCCGGTGCTTGGGTTTCGGACACATTGCGAAACAGTGTCCAACTCCTAGTTCCAGCGTACGGCCTGCGCAGTTTCGTCAGAGACAGCAGAACGGAAGCCACTCTCAGCGTGACAGAAGCCGCTCCCAGGCTGACGGAAGCTACTCTCGGCGTGACGAAGGCCGCCAGCACCGCGAAGGACACCAGCAGTGGCGTCGCGAACCGGCATCGCAGCGTCCGCCCGCACCGAGACAGCCAATGCAACGCTCGCCAACGTCACGTTGCCAGGACCTCTCCCCGACGCAGAAGGGGCTTGGGAAGGCGGGCAAGCTTTACATGGTCGGCGAAGACCAGCGTGTCTATGCGGTTGACAGCCACGAAGTAGGATCGGGTGCCTACTTTGACGGAAGTTGGGATGACGAGGACGAGTGGGAGTTGGCCAAGGGCCCTAGGGTGGTAGACCTGGGTGAGGTGTCCGATGGAGAGAAGGGCGAAGGTTTGGGAAGTGAGGAAGCGGGAAAAGACAGACAGTAGAAGTGATGGAGCATCCTTCTACTACTAGGGAAAGGAAAGCGGCAACTTTATACCTAACAG
>Ga0307516_10000224_pt1 | contig 73359 bp, 97 predicted proteins | sample 19_EM_MG_FD_203310 | JGI IMG/M metagenome (GOLD analysis project Ga0307516, IMG submission 203310) | Populus trichocarpa ectomycorrhiza microbial communities from riparian zone in the Pacific Northwest, United States - 19_EM | ecosystem: Host-associated > Plants > Roots > Unclassified | place... | reverse complement strand
TCCCCAGGTACGACGGCAAGGGCAGTACCACAGCATCCGAGTAGTTGGGATCTTGTGGGTGGAATGTGTCTGAAAATACATCTTCACCATCACCTTCATCGATGTCCGTTGTGGAAATGAGATTATCTGAGATGTCCTCATTCCAATCCTCACCTAGAAATTGGGAAGCTGATTCACAGAGCTGATCAATTTGCATCTGCAGGCAGTCCTGCCAGCGGGCAATAGACAACCTTTGTGTTTCCGTCGCCCTTGCATGAATGTGGTGGACATCTATGGCCAAAATAATTTGTGATTCTTCGGCTTTCAATACCCTTGCCATCCATGTTGCTGCCCCACACATATGACCATCCAGTCCCTGATTACTTATAATATCCATTTCAATCAACTTAGTTGTTTGAGCTGTCATTATAATACGTCAAATTGGTTTGAAATCAGCCAAGCAAGTAAATACCTTTTTCCAGCTGCACCTCAAATATGTCCATTGATTTTGGATCAGTAGCCCTATTCTCCAAAGCCAATTTCTCTTGCTGTACCCAAAGCTCATGCAACTCAACTGAAACCCTTGTGTCAAGCTCCACAAATGCTCCTTCCGCGGACATCAGTGCCTCTTGAGCATTCTTCAATTTTCTTTTCAGGGAGATGGCTGTGCAATATGTTGTCGGCATACTTCACCCAAAATCTGCAAGATATTGTGATACCACTCATGCATCTGCACCATCTTTAAGAAGTTGTTGTCATTCATTTGAAAATCAAGTAGCTCCTGTCTGTGTGGCGTTGCCATTCCCCAGGCCGATGGCGAAATGATGTTAAGAGAGGACCAAAGGGTCTCCATAATTTCACCATCGACATGGCCTGCACCCGAAATGAAATTGGGAGCATACCGGGTGAAACATTCTGCCTTGTGACCATGTACATGCCAGAGCCCAATGCTAGGTTGAATCCATAGCCCACATGGTAAGGATATAAAATTGTTTGCTTCTAGCCACTGCTTTAGGTTTTTGCTGTATTGGCAATTGATGTCATAAAAGGTTATGACTTTTTGTTGCAGATCCATCCCATGTTGCACAGCATGTACTAGAGCATAATCCATATTTACCTGCCTATCTTCCTGTGAGAGTGGAATGCAAGCAACATGTCGGCACATACTGCTCTCCCTTCTGAAAGTCAACCATTGCATGGGGTACAAAGCATCCATGCCATGCACATGCACACCTGCCAATTCCAGTGGATGCCAGCTGATTTCTTTTAGCATTTGCCTGGTTTACTGCTCAATGGTTGCTACAGTCCAACTTCTGTGAATTCCATTACAATGCTGAACCGTATTGTAAACATGTGCAATCACAAACCTCGACCTGGTTCAATGTTCTGGCCAGATAATCCTTATATTCCGGCATTGTAACCATGAATCCCATTCCATCCATGAGCCAAACTTCATTAGCTGAATTCTTTGGCCACATATCACTGGGGGCAAAAACCAATGTTTGATGGTCAAACATGAGTCAAACATTGGTCAAACAGATACTATATTCCACCTATGTTTCTACTATGAACATTTGTCATAAACATCTATTATGTTTTTATGACAATGTTCAGTGACAGAACATAGTATCAAACATGCATTATGTTATGGTTTCCTGTTTTCAGTTGTGAACACCTTTTGAAACATTTTATATGTTCAAGCTGCCAAAAATAATTTTAATGGGGTGATTTGGCAAATCATCTAATGGACTTATTTGCCAATCATACATTCTTCAAAAAGAAGAATGGGCAAATGGGTAACAGTGCAATTGTCAGAAATCACACAATGGTGGAATCTGCCAGTTGTCCAAAGGTGAGGCAGCACCAGTGGTGCCAAGTTTACTACCAGGTAGTACTACAAGTTGTGGGTGGTCCCACTGGTACCAAGGTAGTACCAAGGTAGTACCACTGGTGCAAAGGTAGGACCAAGGTAGACCAAGGTAGTACCAAGATAGTACCAAGGTAGTACCAGTGTTTTGCAGGCCCAGCTCAGGCCCAGGCCAGGGCTTAATGTATTGACTTCATAGGTTTTACCCAGGTCCAATATCAAGTAGCAGTCCTATATCATTAAACAATGTATATATACGATATATCTACATGACAGTGGTGGAGGGTGGATGCGTGCATATTGTGGTGTCATGAGAGGAAGTAAAGACATGGACTCCTTGGCATCGTCCCGCAACAGCTGCTGCTGCTTCGTGTATGTTGTCACCATCGTCTAGTGGTACACATAATTGCCACGCATGTGTGTGCTGTGGTGGTGATTAGTGTAAGGGAGGTGGTGGAGAAGTGGAGTCCGCCACACTCTTTTGTCGGCATCATCTTGCAGCAATAGCCACTGCATGTATGTTGTCACTGTCATCAGGAGGGTGAGAGAAGGTGGTCGTGACAGTATTCACCATCGCTGTGCGTGCGTACATGCATGCTGTGGTGGTGGTCGATGAGAGAGCATGGATCACTGTTGTTGTCCATCGCCATGGCTGCATTAGCTGTCCGGGGATATTGTTCTCGTGCTGCTGACTGCATGGAGGTGGAGGTCGTACCATTGACTTGTCCCCAGATCCACAACAGTGGTGGTTGTGGCTGTTGTCATAGATAAGGTGGTGGTGGGACTGCCTTCGACATCGTTGCGCTGCCACTTGAATGATGTTGGTGGCAATGTTGTTGTCATGCTGGCTGCACGGGTGGTCGTGGTGGTGACGTTGTCATCGTCACATGATGGTGATGCTGACCGCCATCCTTGACATTGTCATACTGCTAGTTACAACGTCGTGGATGTGCATGTGATGGTCGATGTGCGTGCACCCGTGCGTGCATGCTGTGGTGGTGGTCAGTATGAAAGGAAGGTAGAGATGTGGATTTCAGCGCACCCGTTGTCTGCATCGTCTGCAGCAGTGAGTGTGTCAGTAGAGAAGGTGGTAGTGGTGGTACTCTCACCATCACCGTCCATGCATGCTGTGGTGGTTGTCAACATGAGAGAGAGGTGGTGGGCAGCACAGGCCGCTGTTGTCGTCCGTCACTGTGGCAGCGCTAGAGGAGGTCGTGCCAACAACGTGTCGCTGGACGCATTGCAGTGGTGGTCATACATCATCGTGGGCAAGTCGAGCAAACGAGTGACATAGACTTGGGATGACCGATGGTGATGGCGACCAAAAATTGGACAGACAGTACAACAAGCTGTGGAACGTCCGCTCTGAACGAGTGGACAGAATGCAGGTAGCTACAGAAAATCTGCTCGTCTGCCCACACCGGAGATTACAAAATGATGACTCACCTAGGAACGTTAGACGTCGACGTCGACATGGAAGACCTGAGACAAGGATGGCGGTGTTGGTGGTGATGACCAAATCGTGGCAGTGGTCATAGTTGTGCAGTCATAGCAGTATCCAGACAACGGAGAAGGAATCACCGTGACCCAACGAGGAATGAAATGATGGTTGACGCTGATTGACGGTGGCCGGAAGATTCGTGAGACAGGTCAGTTGCACAACATGAAGGTGAGGACGATGTTTGACTTTGTGGTTCTTGGGAGGTGTGGATATATTCTCCTCTTATCGGGGTGCCTCTATCAGGCGTCCAATTATCATGAGCAGTAGACTGCTAGCGCCCGTCATGTTAAACACGATCGTCGACCCTGACACGTCTGCAGGAAGTCCCAGTGCAGCAGGACCCCCGCATCGAGCACAACTACATCCAAGGATGCCTTCAGTGGCTTTGGCGTGTCAGTACAGGGGATGTCCAGCAGGGAACTTCGCCACAATGTCAGATAGGCCAGAAACGCTACCGCGAGGGGATCGAATAGTTTGGCGAAGGTGAGATATACAGAAGAAGGGGGGTAACATACTACGGCCTGTATTTTGCTCAATAGTTCCGAGAAGGCTTCGCTGGTATACAAACATGTCGCAAGGTCTTCTACTGCCCGAAGGATATCACGATATAGATCGATTACGTTGTTCGTCTTGTCCTGTAGCACCGACACCACACTCGCAAATTCCCTGACGAACTGGAGGTGTCGATTGTCCCGCCCGTCTGCACCTGACACGAACTGGGCGGTGTTGTATTAATTGACAAAGTAATCCCACCGGATGTTCATGCCTGTCGTTTTGCCGTCAACGGGCACGCGAAAGGTGAATCTGGCGACTGCAACGAACCTTTGGAAAACATCCTCTGTGCCTCGTTCCGATACTCCGCAACGAGCCACTCAATTCCCTGGTTCTTCTCCACCAAGTCGAGTGTTTGGCCATATGTCCTTACTGTCTTCATCAGCGATACACTCGCTTCGCATCCTTCGCCATGTTCGTGATCATATGCGGCACCTGGAATCCGAGCCACAACAAGTTTCGTACTTCCTTAAACAGTGTGATCGTCTGCGGATCGAAGTTGACCGCAAGCTGGCATCCGCCTCTGCGCAGACGCACGATCTCAAAGAGGCGTCCATTGACCGACATGTCTTGCCAATTGATATCGTGTAGCCAGGCATCATAAACGGGATGGACGTCAAGCTTCTTATGGAATGCCGAGGACTCGGACTGAAGTTTTTGGCCTTCTGCGTATAGCTCCCAGCCATTTCCCGACACGTCCTCAACACGCTTCATGTAGGTCAGTAGTTGCCGCTCGATTTGGCGAGCCCATATTATGGCGCCAGGGATCGGAGGGAGGTCGCTCATTTGTGACATGTGGAATGCTTCTGAGAAGCGGTATTGGGTTTTGAACTGGGGGATCATCAGCGCGAACAAACTGCGTGAAGAAAGGAGAGTACCTTATCATGCAGACGCTTGATATCTTCTTTTACCGAGTCGATCAATTGTGTTTGATGCTCCTGGATGGCACCTCGAATCTAGTAGAACAAAGATGAGATACGTGTCAGTAGTTAGATATGGGCGCACCTTCGGTCGCACGAATAGCGCATTAAACTTGGAGAATACTCTGAACATTTCGTTCGCATTGCGAGCCGTGCCGAGACAATCACGCAGCCGTGCCATGATCTGGTTCTCCACCCTTGCCACCCTCTCGTTGTACGCGTTCTCCACAGCTACCCAAATCTCCGTGCCCTCTGCAATGTGTTCATTTTTAGTATACAAACGAGTGAAAGACAAGCGAATGACATACCAATTGAGACACATCCAGCACGTCGATGCATTTAACCATCTTGTATGCCTCATTGACCTCCTCTTCCATATCCATTCCCCCAACTTCCTTTGCAACGCTCGCCAACCCCTTCGTCGGGCCAGTCATCATTGCCAGCTGTTCATGCTGTTTCCTCCAATCTCGGAGATATCGCACGCGCTCCTGCAGTTTCCCGTGTGCAGGCAGCACTTTGATCGGAATGAACTTTTCAGATCGTTTGCGCGCCACCCCACGCGCAACGTTAGTGAACTCCTTGATAAGGTCATCCCATGTGCGGAAAAATGTTGATTGTTTGTGAAAGTAGACGATCGAATGTTTCGTATGGCGTGTACGGAAGTCGGTGGGATGTGAGGACGCGAAGGAGCGTGGGATGGCCTCGACGAGGGGGAGCGCACGACGGATCGGGTACGGTGAGAACTTGAGTTTGCGGTTGATATGGCCCAAAATGAGGTCAAGTGATTCTTGGATTTTATCGAGGTCCGTGGCTGAAAGAAGTTTGTTGAGAGGGAAATCCTTCATTAATTGGTTATATTTGTGCACTAAAAACGCATATAAGAGGTCAGTTGGCGGGAGTGTTAGCAAAACGCACCTAGATCCATCAAAGCGTTGAGGCCGGTGTCCGCGATGAAACTTACGGTCGCGTGGAATCGTTTCGCGTTGCAAAGACACTCCATGACCATATTAACTTCTTCACTCCGAAGTTGTGCCTCTATCCCTTCCAGTGCCCGTTCAAGACTTAGCCAGAAGTTGATTTCTTGAGAAGCAGTGCCGGATGATATGTCCCGCGTGAGTTTGGTGACGGCCTGAATGGACTTGATCCATTGGTTGACGTGCGAGTGCAGTGGGTTGAGGAAAGAGCTGTCGTTTAATAGCTGCTGCGGGATGAATGATATATTCGGTCGTACGTTGCTCACTTGGGCCTGTCAGGGCAGTTGGTTGGTGATTCATTTAACCATAAGTAAGCCTTACCTGTTCTACAGAGCGCTGGATGACGGGGTGTATGATGAGGTGCGTCTCTGGTATTTCGACGTTCTGTTGTAGGTGCAAGAAGGATGGCTCAAGTTCCGCGAATTTCTTCTTTGTCATTGGTATACCTAAACAGCAACGTGAGCAATGAAGCTGGATCAATAACAATTGACATCTGCACCCATTTTCGTGTCACCGTCTTTTCCACCACCCCGTGCCCCGACAAAGGCGTCAAACCATGGCTTGACACCGCAACTCACGACTGCATGCAGGGACTCGTATGGCGTTTCGTCGCCACCGAAGAGGTTCAAGATGTGCAACTGCGTGGCAAGGGGTGACAAAGAATCCAAAGCGTAACCGCGTTCGATGAGTGCTAGCGCCATCGCATTCGAAGGGAAATATGCGAGCTGTGAGGTGAGCTGGTAATGATATCGAGGAGGCGCGTCCTCTGGTGCACATCATTCACCACTATGTGGTCTTGAGCAATAGGCATACTCACCTTCTGATTCTTCCGTGACTTTGACAACATACATGACTCCTCCACCGTCTGCAGCAAACCGAATTACTTGCTCCTCGAATTTGTCATCAAATAGCGAGACCAGCTCCTCTGGCGATGCACCGAGTACTAGGGGCAAAAGCTAAAGGAGATAGGAACGGAATAATGATACGTCGAATGCGGGCGGAGGCGTTGTATCTACAGGGCCGTCATGAGGAAGGGCGCCATTACTGGTCGTCGGTGTAGGTGAGACATTTGCGGTGGACATGATGATGAGATCGTTAGCGAGTTGGGGAACTTGTCGTTGCAGGACCAATAGGCCTCCGGTGATTGACAAGTGCTCCTAGCGAAGATCAACTTCATATACCTATCGCAGAATGCGGCAATTGAGACTGCCAGTCGAGCGTTCATCTTTGGATGAATCATGAATCTGGATGCAGTCAATCGAGGAAATGGTTGCAGTGGATATCAAAAACAAGACGGATGGCAGTGGAAAGGGCGAAAGAAGAGATGGCGACCACGACGACGACTCAACGCGAGTCGAAGAGGCACGGCTAGCTGCAGAAAGTGGGTGAGTGCAACAGGACCAGCGATTGCAAGATAACAACTTACCAGTGTTGTCCAGGCCACCTGAAAAGGACCCCCCCTTCTGCTGCCGGCTTCTCTGATGTATACTCCAGGCAGAGCGCCTCAATGGCCGAGCAGATGGATCGAGTGGCCAGACGGACGTGTCGAGAGCCCCGATGAATGCTCCGAGCACATTGAACGGCACTGAAATAGCCCGGATGGGCCACAGTGATCATCTGGGAATGCGCCTGGGCATTGGAAGTGCAAAATGAGTGGTTGAGGTGACGGACAACATTGGACACCCCAAGCGTTGATACAGATGTGAACATGACTGCAAAGCAGAAATTATCAGAACAAATCAAAATGAGATGAGATCACCAACTTACTTGTTGAAGGTGCGAAACGCAGCGTCGAGGTGATGGTCGGTGTTGCAAGCCATGCAGATCCATCGACCATACGCATGGCATCCACTCCATTGGAAATGACGCGAAAACAGCTGAAGATGCGTTGGGGATGGTCAGAATGCATCGGAACGCGTTGAGGACGTAAAACTCACCTAATAAACCTGCGAGAAAGTGCACAGACATGTAGAACCACAGTGGGCACCTCGTGGATGCGTCGAAGACGTCTGAAAGCTTCAAAACGAGTGAAGCATGCAATAATCACCTAATGGGTGCGAAACCTCCTAGTCGATGGAGGCGAGTCAGCTTTGGAGATGGCTACATATACGCACCGTGTAACTGATTGTCGAGAGCGAGAGACCACTGTCCAGAACTAATTGTGGAAAACATAAAACCTTGGGAGAATGGAAGGACGCTGGAAGAGACGCGAGATGCGAGAGGACGAGCCATCATTTAGTTGTTTGATGGTAATTGATGATCGTGGCAACTCCCGGGAGGTTGGGGTGACTTATTACGTTTACCATCCTGGTTTCGTACGTAGTCCACCATCCATTTGTTTATCAATTCTGCTCCATAGTGCAGTTGACTTTCTGATAATACTGTATACAAGCGATACCCTTGGATCCCATAGCATACGCGAGGCCGATCAGAAGACTACCCGGAACTACTTACAGATAGGACACCGCTCGATCACCTTCCTGCAAGGCTGCAACTACCTCTGTGCGCCCTCCAAAATCTGTCTTCAGCATTCTCCCAATGACACCACCCTGTCAATCGGTTCCGTTTCCGAGCGACTCCTCTGGAGCAGAGTCTGGGCGCCAACAACTGCGACGGTGGCTGCCATCAGACCGCACCGCTGCCACTGACGACATACAATGATCACGACGGCAATGACCCACGACCACAACCTCCGTTGCCCGGGCAGCCAAAGCTGCGGAAACGACAGGCGGCCCCATTATCTTAGACTAGCTCAGTTCTCACAGATTAAATGTACTTGGTTATGATTGCAATACAAAATTATATAGTTTGATGACAGCAGGACTGATATGTGGTTCTGTTTTCACTCGTTCAATGTCAACATTTGATGTTTCAATGCCTCCCAAGGCATACCTGGTACGAAGAACTTATATTGTAGGCCTGTCCATATGTACTTAAATAAACCTATTGAAAATAGGATCCTGACATTGTTATGCATCACATCAAGTTAAACAGGGATTGGTCTGGATTGGCAAAGCTGTTATTCTTCACCCAGGTTGCGTGTGATGACTCCCAGATGGAGATGCAGCTGCTACGATTCCCAAATGAGTGCCATAAGAGAATGCGCCATAAGGCTGGGTGTGGAGTGCCCTTGCCTCCGCCCCACTGTTGAACCAAAAGTGCCTCATACAGAGCGACACATAATGAGGTCCGGAGTGCAAAGTGCACCAGCTGGGAAAGGTTACAGAGAGCTCGTCCCCAGGTGATTCCATCTTTCCACGCCCTTCGGTTCTGCTGGCATTCGTCAGAAAACAGAAGAGTGCATACAAAAGCACGAATTACAGTATCAGATGGCTGAACCTCCAAAAGCTTCAGAGATGTTAAAGCAGGAGCAGCTTCGCCGATCCGTTGAAGAATTCCGTAATCAGAGGCATCCACATCCAGCTCAAGGACAGTATGATTAACTGTACTCAAGGAAAGAGACTGCACGAGTGCAGTCATAATCAGTGGGTCATCCAATGGAGACTGATGGGCCACCACACGAGTAATAGAGTTTTGCTTTACAAGAGGAGCGATGCAACGTGCTGGGCCAGAGATGTCACAGAGCTTAGGTAGCTGTGTGTCATCTAGGGGGCAGGGCTTCCTGGCTGAAATACATTCCCCCACACTCATATATGCGATCCTCGGGTGTGACCAGAGAAAGTCCGAAAGAACGTCATGGGGAGCATTGGTATAGAGGAGATTGATGTGGGGAAAGCAGACATGGCACAGAAGGCGCCTCCACCCAGAGGGTTTCAGGCGAGGGATGATCAACTGGAGATCCTCCAGATATTGCAGATGCCGGAGACCATCTCTGAGGGCGGCAACATGCGTGAGGTTCTGTTGCAGGACTACGTGAAAGGAGTGGACAGCGTTGGTCACATCCCGGCTGGTCTGAAGCACCTTGACAAAGTCCTCGATGTCCTTCTCAGAACGAAGGAAGACCACCGACTGTCTCATTGTCAGGAATGTTTGACTAGGTCAGAACAAATCTTACCTGCTTGTACCGCTTCATCACCGCCTGATGAAAAATTGCTCATTCCATAATCCACGACGAGGCCAACTTTTGCTCACCTTGGCGATTTCTGACTGGGCTTGACTGCGAGTGCAGGGCATTATGACAATGGGAACAGCGTCAGTAGTCGGGTGAAGGAGGAAGGCAAAACGTCTGAGTTTGAGTAGGTAGGCCCCTGAATCCTTTGTCCTGAAATCTCTTTCACGAGGCATGAGGCATGGATTTTCGGAAACCGTGGCACATTTACATTTGCTTTTTATGGATATCACACTTCTTAGGCACGTGTCTTGACACTAAACGTTGAGGCGGCACCTTGCTATGGTCTGACGGGGTTAGTGGTTAACTTCCGATCACAGGAACTACAAATAGAACGCACTGATCGATGTCTTGACGTGCAGATATAAAGTCTGTGCCAATCCTTCTTGGGGGGCTCCATGACTGCGCGAGTCCGTTGCACGGTGGTGACATGCAAGACAAAGGGGTTTCATCATTAGGCTTTACTTCTATAAACCGTACTACGTGAACACACTTGTGCCTGCACAGTGATTGACCCATCTTGAGCAGTTCTCCATTGCGAGCAACAGCCCCGAAACAAGTTTGGAAACAAATCAGGTGGACGAACATAGCAACGGGACAAAAGCAGCATCTAGTAAGTCAGTGTCTTTCTCAATAAAGCTTGTCGCATTGTACGAACAGTTCCCGGCCAATTTCCATGAGCATCATCGGCCGAGTCGTGGTCAGTCCGCGGGTCTGGAATGCAGGTGGATAGGGCACGATGACCTGCAGATGGGAATGGTGTCCCGGTGGTAACAAACGTCCGCATCGTCATACGAACCTGTTCCATTGCAACAGCATCATCACTAAACGGGCCACTATTGGGAAGCCTGTAACACCCTGATGACACGAGTAGAGCATAATTGGACAGATCCTCGAGCGCAAAGTGGTGACGCTCCTGTGGCACTGATTTCCAGCTTGAAACTGATAAATATATGGAACGTGCGCTCCTCATGGGTGGGCCTAGTAAGGCAGGACTTGTTGAGCGCGAATGCGAGCACTTTGGCACTCTTGATACGCCCACGCTCATTGATCTGTGGCTCAACCGAGCGTACGCGGCGTGATGCATTTGCGTTCAGAAGAAAACGAAGAACAAGAAGACGTGTGTTATGTTTTGCCTGAGTCTGTAGTCCACTGTAGGCCCCACCTGCTGTGAGATGGTGACAGCTGCTGCATGTTGGTGGCCGTCGTCGACATCCTACTGTGGACACATGGCAGAGGTGATGGAGGTGGCTGTCGTCAGCCACTGGCCGATCGCCGTCATCATTGATGGTAATAGTGGTCTCCGTTGTCACATTGATGGTGGTGGTGGGTCGTTAATCTATATAATACTGATCTTCTCAATGAGCTCTGCAGTCAAGCGCTTCTGAGTGTTGCTACAGCTTGGTCGTAGATTGTCGACCACCGACGATATTCCACCTGGAACATCGCAGTAGACTATACAGAGTGTATGCAACCACTCAGTTGCGTGAAACCCATAATGAGGGGGTAATCAAGAAAATAGAGTCGATATTCACTCACAAGGCCATTTTATGACTGGATTGACTCTCGCACAGGCGAGCTCATGAAGGCTCGCAGATGGAAACTAGCAACGAATGGCAATGGAGCGAAGATGTTCCATGGGAGAACAGTGGAAAATTGTCTTGGATACGTGGTGGGTGTGGCGGTCATGCTCGTGGCCCTTTGGTGTACGTGGTCGTCGTCTTCCGTTGACCTGAGGCAGTCGTGGGCGATGCGGTTGCGGTAGTGTTCCATGGTAACTGCCAACGCGTCTTTAGGCTGGGTGGGAACAAGTATAGCATGGATAGCAGTAAGGCCGATGTCCTCAGAGAGGGAGACAAGGTTGCCTGTCCGAGATGGCAGAGAGTCCAAGTACATTTACGAAGAAAACACCTACCACCGGTCGTTGAGAGTTGTTTGCTTCATTGCTATCCATCACTGCGGCCGCACTGGCCACTTGTTGCTCCGCTACCTGCTGCTGTTGTTATCGTCGTTAATCGCCACAGTAGGAGACTCACAGTTGGCACCATCATCTCGTCACCATTGTTGCACCAGTACTGAGCACCAACGTTCGTCACCTATAACCTTTGCAGGATGATGCCACAAGATTGGGAAAGTGTCAGTCGTGTCGTACCAAAAAGGACCCACTGAGACAGCCCACCTGGAGATTGTCCACAATGCTATGGGAGGCAGTTGGCTGGTTGACGTTGGTTGACAGCAGCCTAGTTGCTGTATCTGGTTCACGTCATTTAAATATAGCACTGCTGCCTCGCTGTCCAGTACGGTGTGGTAATCTAGCGTAGGTGTACTCGACTCACCGAGGGTTGCATGTGGTGGGCAGGAAGAGTGATGTGATGGTGACGCGATGTTTGCAAAACGAGCACTGATCCGGGAGGTGCTTGCAAAAGAACTGGGGACGAGACGACGAGAAGTCAGACGGTTAATAGAAAGAAAAACCAACAAGGCAGCACGGAATCTTACCCCATTCAATGTTAGAGTCACCACCAAATGTCCATTTGCTAATCACCGTGAGAGCAAGCGCAGTGCACATTCAGAGGCCTGTGAGCGCACGAACTGGGCCCACAACAGTAGGAATCCAAGCACGCGCACCACATGGGACTAGGTGAGAACATTGAGAAGAAGACTGTTGTAGTGGCCTGCACTTGCAATTACTTTACTTGGCAAGGTTATGTAACTTGTAGGGTATGTTAGGACCTAACGGAGTTTCAAAAAACATACCGGACCGTCAGGCCCACCGAAAAGTTTTGAGACATATCGGACTTTGAAAAAGCCTACCGGACCGCCTCTCAGGCCGTCTGCAGGGGCACAGGCCCGCTCTCAGTGATGTCCGCTGAGTGCCACTGATCAGGTGTTTCTGTACAGGAGGAGAGGGAACATTGGACGTGCAACGATGGCAACGTGCAACAGATGTTAACACCAGAAGCGCAACCGTATCTCCAGGAAGGCGAAGTCGAAGCCGGGCTAGATGTACACCAGGGTGAGGTCGGCCAGGGTCAGCCTACGCCCGCACAGCGCGATTGCCCCCACCACTTGTATGTTTTCTTTTTTTTTTTTTTTTTGTTTACTAACTATTATTACCAGCCCTCTGCATGCACACCATGCAACCCCAGCCATCAGCACACACGCACTCACTCTCAAAACAATCGCTGCTATCCTCCCTCTTGGCAACCTCAAATTCATAGTCGATCGTTCTAACGACGTCGATGCTGCGTTGTGCGAAACACAGACACCCTTTCCCTGGTTTGTTTTCTTTTTGCGTTTTCTTTCTGTTTTTGTGAATCCAAATATAGTGCTTCGAGGCTCAGTGCCTCATATCGCACTCTGTTGGCTAAGTCCATTTATCGCGCCAAATTCCCGTGGCCTGAGCCTCATTCCCCTTTCATTTTCTTTACTAACTACCATCCCAAGCCCTCTGTGTGCACACCCGCTCCTCATGCACCATACACAGCCGCCCACCCGCCCAAATAGACAAACGCAAGACACGACGACGAGACAGTAAGTCAACTTCATTTTCGTTTTGTTGTAAGTGCTAATACCAATAATTGAAATCGCCTACTAACTCACAGACCACAACCGCACGCACGCACGCTGCGACGCGATCACCACTACCATTACTGGCGTCGACGCCTTCGCCTCCCTGGCGGTGTGGTAATACTGTACATATACACCACTCACTTGTCAGTTGCATCTGGAGCAGGCTTCCTTCTCGACGAAAGAAGCCCGATATTGTATACAGCGCTGTCACCGTCCTGGCCTGTGACCCCAGTGCCAGCACGCACACTGTGATGTGACCACCACAACCACTGGCATGACGATGACAGCAGTGATGACGGCAATGACCCCAGCGCCAGCACCAGTGCCCGGCACCTCTATGGCCATGATCGCGATCGCGACCACAGCACTACAACCCCAGAACCAGCACAGGCACTGGTATCTACACGGCCACAATGATGAGCAACAACGGGGTTGATGATGCTACCATTAGGTTTATCGCATAGGTTGCATTGTACTGGTAATGAATGCAATACAGTTGTACAGTTTGGCTATGCTACAGTATGTGGTACAGATCAATGACATGGTGTGATACTCTCAAAGTCAGTACTAGCCCCTGAACCACAGCCAACACTGTAAGACTGAAGGTTGTATTACATAGTGTGCCTCTAAGCCTGATCAGCAGTTGATGAGGGAGCCTTAGCTGCCATCTTGGCTTTCATTACACGATGAAGTGTATGACTTATGGAATCAAACAGATAAGCTGAATCTGGAGTTTTGCAATGCCTGGTCACCCATTCTTCCAATTGAGCATGCTGTGGGTGCACTCGAATTAATTTCTCCTTTTTTGAATTAATCGATTAAATTAAACTTTTTGCTCAGAACCTACCAGTCACATAGCTACAGTGCCACGGAAGCACAAAACGGAGCATTATGAATACATTTCATGTTACATACCTATCCCCTTGTGATAAGGACAAGAACGACACAGATCTAAGTACGAATGGCGAACGAAAAAAGACATTTGTGGGATTACAAAAAAAGCCTCGCTTTGATGGTCGCAGTGACCTTGTAAACAAGGTGACATGTTCTAGCAGGCGGAATATCCACATCATATACCACCACTAATAAAGCCTATCAGTTTATGCCTATGTGGCTTGCCATCGCAGATGAAGCTGGACTGCCCCAGTCCCCAATGAACTGTCTAATGCAGTCCCAATATCTCTTCGTCGTCATCATGTCCATTCCCTTCTATCTGCACATCAGTTTCACTACCATATATATTCTGAATATATCTTGTGAGTTTCGGTGTCATCAATCAAAAGGAAAAAAGCATACTTTGAAGATTGGTAAGACATGTACAACTTCACTTTCAATTTGCTCGAGAAAGAAGCACGTCTTCGCAAATTGAGTGACAAGGTTGCTCGTCTCCACGACTTCTGGAGGGTGAAACCTATCATAATAGAGCATACCTGCAGCTGCAAAGCCAAACCGACGATAAGGGTCATGGGCTGATGCATCGGAACTCAATTCTACATGACGTTCGACAATAGCATAAACCTCATGCACAGTGGGATTTCGCCGATGTGTGAAAAGAACTAAGAGATGTGCTGGTTGCAGATCCTGAACAGAGGTGACACTCTGCAAGATAATGTTTGCATCATTTGGAGAGTGGCTGCTGGGTTGAAAACACATCCCTTCCTGGCGCAGTTTAACAGCGAAAATGACATCTGAGAGATATTTTAATGTTGTAAGTTGCCAAAATGTGATAGAACGCCATATTACCATACCTGCAGGGTTTTGGGTTTTGAGACATTGCATAGCAAGAGCCATATATTGCTTGTCTTGTTTGGCTTGCCAGCCCCGTGCAGACGAGCGTCGGAGGTGAAGTTGGGCTTTATTTCCAAAGCCGAGGATATCATTAATGCGCGTCCCCCGAATATCAGCACGGAATGTCTGTTGAAATGCTGGCCATAGATCTTTCAGGGCTGCTGGTACACTCCCATTGAAAAGACAAGCTACAAGGTTGGCCGACCGGCATGAGTCGTTGATGTAAGTCAATTCCAATTCACCTGGAAACTGATTAGACAGGATAGGATATGAGATGCACAGGCAAACCAAATTTTCTGTTTGTTTTGATGTTTTGGAGTGTGTAATTATAACGTTCAAAGGGCCAGGTCCGCCAACTGTGTACAGGACCAAACATCATGAGCAGTGTCTCCATGTGGAGGGAGAGGTGGTGGGAAGGCTGTATTTTCGCCTCTTTGTAAAGCTTACAGTATCCTTGAAGATATTCCAGCATGTGGAATGTATAATCCTCTGCAACTGCGTGTGATGTTGTTCGGCTATTGGCAAGGTGGACTGCAGTAACAAGATGTATGAAGTTCGTAAGCATCTCGCCCTTCCGACCACTATCCAAGCCCCACAGACGGGTGAGAGTGATAACAAGATGAATAGTACCAACTGATCGCCATTGGTCTGCACTGAGAGTTCGTTTCTCAGACCCAAAACGGGAAGGAGCTGGTGGGACGAACGATGGAAGGTGGAGACGTTCTTGATCCTTCCAGATCTCTGCTAGTATTGCATCTCCAAGTACAACAGATTCACGAGAGGATGCCTGGCGTGCGAGGGGTGGTAAGGTATCACCTGAAGATGAGAATTGTCCGGTCACTTTGCCACTGTCGGCACTACTGTTGTCAGTTCCCATCATGCTGTAATTTCTGTTTTCACTTCGCTACATACTATCAGATTGGACATACAATAGAGAAAACACCTGAAAGCACTCACCCATGCTTCCAAAGTATTGAGTAGAACATATTTTTTAGGTAGCTTTCCAGGCCGGGGGCAGTCCACTGCAATGTGAAACTCCTCACACAATGCATATAATGTAGGGACCCTGATACTAGTTCCCGCAGCTTGAATAGATTTCGCTGTTATCACTTTCTTCCTCGCACGATCAAGCTCAGCAGGGCTAGGTGGGTCATTCCTTGGGCGCCGTGTTCTTCCAGTTGCCTTCTGCTTTCCTTTAGCAGTAGGGGTGACAATGTCTAGATCGTCGGACTGTGACTGCAAGTCCTCACTTAGTGTAGAGATGATTCCATCCTAATATTTTCTGTAAGCAATCAATGCATGCCCAGCAAGATAGAAATTTACGGAGGTCAATGATATTCCAGAGGTACCAGAGCAAGGTTCTAACGATGACAACTCCAGACTGCTTGCATCACTGTCCTCACTGTCTCCACGGAGGGCGCCCAGTAAGTTCTCAACCCTAACTTTGGCTTCAGCTGATCTATCATACTGCAATGGCATTAGACTTGTCAGTGAAAAAAAAAGTTAAATATATACCCAATTATTGAGTGTGCAGGAAAGCATGGTGCTAGTCCCAGCACGGCGCAGGTCAAATTCCTGACACAGGTGCCATAAGACAGGTCGCTTTAACAAAGCTGTATTCTTCTTTACAGGACCATGCTGTAGGCGTTGAAGTCCTGTGATAAGTTCCAAGTTTGAGGGCTGGGGAGGTGGTTGAAATCCTGGTGCGCAGTGCCCATCCCCGCAACATGCAGATGCATTAACACCCCATGCTTTCTGGATATGTTCAGGAATTATCCGAAGGAAAAACAAGTGCATAGAGTCTATGACGGTGAAATGAATGGGGTCCCAGTAAGATAGACGGAGGAGTTCGCTATACCGCACTCCAAACTCCTTGGTGATTTCCCGCCTCTCGACAGATGTTTTCGCCTTCTTCCAGGCAAGGGAATGCTTGCGATGCTTTTCTGCTGTCCGTGCGGGCCAAGATGCCATGTCAAGACACTCAATTTCATCAGCATGCAAGTAGCACAAAGAGCAGAAAAGTGTGGCACTGTGTGCTGAAAACCCTCCTGTTTGGCGAGCTGCGAGGATGTTGGATACAAGGGGAACCAAGGCTGCGCGGACGAGACAGCCAGTCGAGTGAAGATGCGTTTTGGTGAAGTAGACACCAGGATCCCAGAATTCTAGCAAATCGTCGATGAGGGGTGCAAGAAAGTGGTTGATTTCATCCTCAGAAGGTTTGTGGGGGCCCGGAATGACGCCCACAAGATACATATTTTCAGGATGAAAGCGCTCTTCGATGGGTAGCGAGAGACATGCAAGGTAAATGGCGGTGACGGATGCAGGCCCTCCTCCGACCTTCTTACCAAAGGCATTCAGCCCATTGGTGCAAAGAGAAAATATAAGTCAAAGTTCATCCCCCCTCTGTGGGCTAAGGAAGGGCATACAATCCGGCCCTGGTAGGGACTGGACTGCATTAGCTTCATGGATATCCCTGATTTCACCTAAAAGAGTGGAGTGACCAGAAGAACTGCTGGTATCCAAGTGTTCCTCTATATCACGACGCGATAACAACCGTGCAACCCAGTGTTTCATCTCCTAGTGAAGATGTATTTAAGTAACCATAACAGCAGGAACTCTGTAAAGCACACCTGATGGACATATTTCCTAATGGGCCTCCGGAAGGATCTTCCCCTTATGTTCTTCGTCCTGAACAGACTTGTACCACATGAAGGCTCGGCAGGCGCTTTTTTATTGGTGCAGTTGTCTGGCACTGATGCTGAATCTGGGTATAGCGCAAAACATGATGGACAGCAAGTGTATGCACGCAATCGTGGGTTGAGATCAAAAAATTGAAGAAGAGTTCGAGGATCTCGAGGAAGGATAGCAGTGTCTACTTCAGGCTGTTCATTGCCTTCGCTGAGCCAGTGTATTATTTGCTTCAAGACCACGAGAGTGAACCCAGCCTGTTTACAAGAAATGCCACAAAGTAGCGTGAGGACTAAGACAAGAAACATGGCAGCAGCTACTGCGGGGTGCAAGGACCCACTTCCAAACTGGACATAAGTGTCTGAAAACAATATATTAAGCCATGCCACAGAGACGATGAGGTTGAGCTCACCTGGATTCACCTGGACAGCCTGTATCCCAGGGAAAGAGGTTTCTCCGCCACTTGAACGTATTTCGCGCACTTGGCAGTTCCACTCCACCATCTTCAACCGCACAACCCTTTCAAGTTCTTGACGTGTGCGCTGCATGAGCTCATCCCAGTGCTCCCTAAGTGGGTCTGACACTTGCATGTCTTCAAGAGCTGTACAAGCAGCTGCGAGGTGGTTTTCATGCCGCAGGACTGCCTGATTCAGAGCAGATGATCGCTGGAGTTGCAATGGCCCCGTGTTTACCTCGAAGTTGTAATCGACTGGTTGGCGGAGGTCATACTCCAAGGATGCAGCATTAGGGGGGCTGGAGAAACAGAGAGGACCATTTACAGAAAATGAGAGAATCTCGTGGTTGATCAATGTGGTGATGTGACCGAGATCGTGTACGGAAGCCTCTATCTCGGCAGTACATTTGAGTTGCTCATTCAGATCGTTATCTGTAGTCCCCTCCATATATTGCAAAGGCGGAGGTCGTTCTGTTAGCGAGGAAGTAGGGGGATTTCGTCCAAAAGAACCGACAGGAGGTGAAGTTTTGATTTCACCTACATCGGATGGATTACTTGCAGTAACATCGCTGGAGCACTCGAATGCCCATTGATCCAGCCTTCGATGGCGAAAATACAGGGCTTTTGAGACTCGCGCACCAGCAACATAACTTCCATGTGTTTCTGACCAGGTTCTCTCCTTGGCGCAGCCAACTGTTATACAGGTGCATAGATACACCTTATCCCTTGCCATTCTTCACCTTAATACAGCAGTTTGCCCTGCTCAATGCACACAAGAATGATCTGTTGTGGACTCCAATGTAAGATAAATGAGGGATCACAAGAGCATGTAGGAATAGTGCATACCAAGTCTGTGAATTCAAGCTAAAGCTTGTGAGATCAAGAACAAGTTAAGTAGACATACATATAGCACGGCCCCAAGGCAGTCTGTTTCTTTGCCGTACTCCGCCAATTAGCGATCTCTTTAGATAACGTTGTGTGACTGTGAATTAGCTTGTGGGCACTCCAACCTCTCACTGTTCCTTCCAGAGGGCTGTGCTGCCCCTGGTCCTAAAATGGCAACCATGTCAGCATCTTGAAACCAGCCGTTCCAAAAAACCAGATTGGATGAAATTTGGATGAAACTACTATGTACGTAATACAATAGATTGCGGGCAAGAAAACTAGTAGTAGTACACCTGAGACTCGAAAACTGGATATCAAACTGAAAGCGGGGATGAATCTTGAGATGCCAGTGTGAGATGAGGGGCGAGGCTTGTCTTACTTATGATAGGAATGACTTCTGTGGCATGGTGAGGTTTCACGACAAACATATTGATGGGCCTCTTACCAGAGGTGTCAGGTATGGAATGATCTCCAGGGACTTGGGCAGTGTTATCACTAGGGAACAGCACGCAGAGCAGTAACCCAAAGGCTTGTGGGTACAGGCATTCTGGGGTACAAGTACGGGTTGGCATTTTGGTATCTGCCAGTACCCTTGCACCCATGTGCCCTGTGGGCGAATACTTACCTAACGCTTCAAGTATTATTATACTATTATCAAGCCCAGCAGCGATCGGAATATTGCAAGGGAGATGATGATGTAACTGTATTCACGGCATGTAGGACAAATACTGGTCACAGTGGGATCATCAATGCAGACTATACAATCTGAAAGTAGAACCTGTATAGTTATAAGCTACCCTGAAACCGCAGTGCCACGAATGCACTTGCCTGGTAGTAAAACTTGTCGTAGCGGCTCTCAAACTCACAATCAGGAATCCAGACGGGGTACAACATCTCTTCCATCCTTTTACTGACGTTCTTGTGCACCTCGTGGTTGCTGCCGAGAGTGCCTACCCAGAACCGCTGTGGCAGTCCACCCTTGACGTTGTTGATCGCATTCTTGAGACCATTGTTGTGGTGTGTTGGGAAAATGTGCCAGGGGTGGCATCCATCGTCGGAATTAGAGTAGTGCTGGATGGCCCGGTGGGTAGTCTGGAACTTGCATGGAAGGAAAGAAGCCTGCGATGATGAGTTAGAGTCGGAGGAAGACTTACTATTTGAGTTCGACGACGCGAGAGTGTTGAGCGGGGAGTGAGAACCAGCGATGTTAATAAACCTTGTGAATGGGTTCGGAATGCCTGGAGATGCAAGTGGGGTGATGGTACAAGACTTAGATTATGCATCAGTTGTGTCATACCAAAAAAGGGCCCACTGAGGCAACCCACCTTGATACCATCTATGATGCTCATTTGGCAGCTGGCTGGCTGACATTGACAGTAGCCCAGTTGCTGTATCCGGTTCATGTCATTTGGATGTGGTACTGCTGTCTTGCTGTCTACTTGACTTGTCGAGGGCGGCTGTGGTGGGCAGGAACAACGATGCGAAGGATGATGCGGTGGTTGCGGAACGAGCACATCTTGGATGTACCTGCAAGGGAGCTGGGGATGAGACGAGAAATCAGGCAAATTGGAGTGAAAAAATGAAAAAAGCAGTGGACAGAATCTTACCTCATTCAATATTATTGTCACCACTGCTTGTCACATGTGGGTATGTTTGTGAGTGCACGAGCGGGGCCCACAACGGTGGGTATCCAAGCATGCACACGGCACAGAGCCAGCACAGTGGATATTCAGAGGCCTGTAAGTGCACGAACTGGGCCCACAACGGTGGGAATCCAAGTGCACGCACGCAGACATATGGGACCAGGTGAGAGCATTGAGAAGAAGGCACGACTGGGAGTACATGAGCAGGGATTACTAATCAGCAATTTGTCGAATGTCGTCTGGGACAAGTGTCACATCAGGCCTTCAGGCCTTAGCTTGACCTTCAGGCGTTCATTGCCTGTTATTCACTCTAAACCTCTATCTGTCACCTATATACGTGCGAGAGCTCGTAGCACTCCGTGATCTGAATGGGCTTTAGACCATCGAAAAAAAAAATGGAAATTACATATGTGACAGAATAACCTGTAGCTCAGATGCGTCCGAAATCATAGTCACATCCTCCTGATGTAGAATTCCAAACATAAGTAATCATTCATACAATATCTGAGGCTTATCATATGTAGATTTGTCTGATATCCTGTAATATCCAGTAATATAGTGCATTGGTGTTCTGGAGTCGCAATCAGTGACTTAATTACACCATAGCAACAAGGGAATTCCATAGGTGAGTAGCACGACAGTCGTACAACCCCAGCCTCGACTTTGGCCCTTCTATGTCTGCCACTAACAGCAACACAACTCGCCATAATGCAGCAACTGCAACCTTCCGAAGAACATCTTGCAAACGACTTCAAAAGCTTCAAAGCCCAGTCTGAGTCGAAACGGATGTGGATACAACTGTGAACGCGCCGAAAATCATCGGAACAACACGAAGGAAGTCGAAACTGGGCCAAGACTTACCTATGGAGGCTGCATGGCAGCACTCAGACGAACCAAACGCCTGAAGAAACAAACAAATGCGTCGAGCATGCATACCGACACGCACAAAATTGCAAACGAAACAAAAACGGCTGAAAATGCGACCAGGAACGTCAGAAAGCATCGAATCGGGTCGAGGACGCAAGACTCGCCTAAAGCACACGAAATCGCGATGCCCGAGCTTATTTATTGATGGAGAAAGGTCAGCGTTGATGATGTTGACATATACATACCGTGGAATGCGGCAATCAAGGTGCTGGGGACGGCGAATCGACGGATCGTCTTTGGATGAGTTGAGAGCGAGACAGGTGATGGTAATGAAGCGAAGGGCTTCCATACGATGAAAACAAGCTGCTGAAGGCAGAAATTGAATGTTTAAAAGCAGATAGGCAAACTCACCAGTCGAGTTGGGGAAAAGATTGGAATCATTATGTAGACAAAATGAAATGGGCGAAGCAGGAAACTGGAGACACGGAAGAGAGAGCACGGATCAGTTGAATGTGATGTGAAATGGAAGGACCTGAAATACGATACCGCATTTATTTTGAATGCCATGTCCGATGTCCGATGACGAAAACTATCCAGACCAACTCCCACATGAGCTGCTTACCATCATCTCAAGCCAGCATGGCAGCGTGGGCCAGCACCTGCAGGTAAGCATAGATTCCAGGACAACTGAATGTGTTACCTGTTTCTGAGCTCTTTGTGGCAATAGTAGACATAGTGAGGGACCCACGGCCTGACCAGGCAAGGTTAGCCAAGACACAGAAGCAATCCAATGAAAAGAAGAAAGGAGACCCACTGCTACTGTGAACACTGGCAACGGGTGGAGCCCCAAACGCTGGCCACAAAAGAAAATATTGTATTGCCTTCACAAATGGGCGGTATATGAGGTATTTCGCAAGGACACGCTTGAGTCACATATTGTCACTCTGAGAGTTGGTACTACACTCACGTTTGGCACGTCTTGGATGGGTCACAATCACTGCAGTCTGACGTGATGGGCCGCGCAACAACCAGAGGTGGGTGCACATACTGCGTTGAACTAGGGGGTCTGTTTGCTGACTTCCGTAACATTGGCACTACTCTTGACTCGGAATTGCGCTTGCCATGTCGCTAGCATGTGTGAGTGTGACCATAGAGTGCCCATGTGTTGTTTTGCGACAAAGCGTGCATCATACGTGATACGAGCAACACCTGGCCGAACTTAGCGATGGGTCAGACAGCATATTTGGAATAAACACTCACCTTCCACTTCATTGTAGCAGGTGTTTTATTACATCTGAATGAGCTGCTCAAGCAAATGCGAGACTTGAGGATCAGAAAGGACAGCGGACATGTTGGCGTTATCAATAAAATATGATAAATACATAAATGGAGAGACAGGGTTATCCTCTGACAAACACGCGAGGGTTACAATGGACATGGCTATAGTCTTGGTATGATGTGGATATGATCTGATGATTCGTGCAAAGCTCGAGGGTATCTAGGATATTGGTATAATATGCAGCGGATATCGCATGAACCAGCAAGTTCGTTCCAAATGCGTGTGTCACATAATTTTCTTTTTTCCCCAGTGTATACATATATAGCTAGTGCAGGTGTCGAGGTGAGTTGATTCGCCCCTCCTCTTCTGAGTCGCCCGGACAAGTATATATAGTACTTTAACCTGTGAGGATATAGTCCCCTGCAGCGGTGCGTGTGCCAGTCACAATAGAATTACATTTTAGAGGGTGAGAAAGACCATTTAAATTCAGAATGAAGCAGAGTGGCCACAGAGAAGAAAGCCAGCAAAAGAAAGATAAATTCGGGGAGTAGTGGATGTGCTCCATACCATAATGGCAAGGGGAAGTATTGGCTTGTGGGGCCCTGGTTGTGAAGAGGGAAACCTACCTGCGTGGTATCAGTTTTACCATCATGGTGCAGGAGACGGCAATGGAAAACCGAGCATTGAGGGTCAGAGACATAATTGTCCTTTTATACGAGAATTACTATACCTTTAGTATGAAAGCTCCTTTGCGAGTGTCGCCATGTGCTACATTTCACTTCTCCTCTTCTTCGAAGCATATGTAGTCCTTGTCTTCCTAGTCACCCAACTAGGCTCACTGCTATGCAGTATTGAGAGGCAGTAACCTTCAATGCGAGGGTGTGGATGACCTTCTTTGATTGGTGTCCACAACCCTTCCCATAACCAAGTTTGTACGTCAGACTGGTGACAGTGAATAAACAGGTCACCACTGGTTAGAGTGTGGCTGTAGTTGTTAGCTGATGACGGGGGAATATCTATTTGCTCCACACTGCGAGAGAAGTACCAAGATACAGTATCCTCCCGGCTTCGAATAGCTTTCTTGTGCCTTTGAAAAATACCATGAGTCTCCTGGGAGTGCCATGATGGCTTTGGAGGATCTGCAGAAGTACAGCTGTCGCGATGGCTGGACGAGTATGCAAATCGCGCTGGATCTGTTGTTCTAGTATTTCTGGGGTTGTCCACTCCACAGCTAGTATATTGCAAATATGAGCTTGGACTCACAACACTGGAAATAAGTATGTTATCTCACGTCTGCATATCAGTCTGTGACTCTTCAGATGGAATCAGGCACACGAGGGATCCACCACCCTGGTTCCCCTTACTATGCTGGCTAACAGGGCACTGGTAAGTAATAATTTGCAAGTATTTGCCCATTCGACTGACCCCTGATGATGACTGGTAATTATAATGGAAGAGTTATTGGCAGTACCAAGGCACTTCTCGGGCTTCCAGTTAGTGTTCTTTGGTCTTTGATGATAATTACATCGTTAATGAAACAAAAGGTTGTTGGATTTATGACAACATACTTGGTCGCCCCTTTCATCTTTTGTTGAAGTGGGTGTATAAACATTTGTTGACGAATCGGGATGGCCTGGTGGAGACTATCAGGATACTTGGAATCAATTCACACTGTTAGTATACTCACATCTATTTCTAGTTCTTGCCCTATAGGTGGAGGTGATACTACACAAAAAACGACTTTGTGTGCCGGTTCAATCATAGCCCAAAGGTTCTGGCTGCTTGTTCAATGGCAAAGAGTTAGTAAGTATCTGCTCACCACCAGTGATGACCTAGTAAGTGGGATATAAGCTAATGACAGTGGGCCTCACCTTTCTATTAGATCAGGGCAGCAGTAGATTGTATCTGGCTCAAACCTTGCTCAACAATGAGCACAGGTCGGAAATTCCTGGTCCCATTATGTAGCTGAGTACTATACTGACCCGTAGTCAGCCAATTTAGTCCATTCCCATTCCCAAGGCATGGCCAACATGACTATCTTTTGCCACCCAATCACTACTCGGTATCCTGTAACCGTAAAAATTATTTCCAGCTACATTTAAAAGTGCATTCTTAAATGCTAAGAAGTCTTTGAAAAACATCACTGATCTACACAGTATTCATTAAGATAGAAAGCAGGGAGTAAGATCACGCCTGTGACATGTTAATGGTGCAAGTTGAGGCCCATCTGGACCCACCAACACCGTTGACAATGATGATTGTGACAAACTCTGAGACTCTGCCATCACCACCACCAACATGGCCAGCAACTATTGGTGTCATGATTCATGACACTACCACCAATCCCAACTGTCATCACCACAACCAGCCACTACAACAAAGAGGTCACCAAGGACTACTGTGATTGCCACCAACGCGAGAAGTTTACGAGCATGGACTTGTGTTTGCATCATGTGACACCCGGAGTGGCCCGAGGGACCTACCCAAGTACCCGGAGTAGCCCGAGGGAGCTACCCCCAGTACCCGGAGTAGCCCAAGGGAGCTACCAAGTGCCCAACCTAATCTGGTACTTAAGTCATGTGCATGGCGAGCAATATCAAAAAAAGGAAAAATTAATCGGCTCAGCTCCGGCTCCAAATTTGGCTCAGGTGTTCGAGCCAGTAGTATACATTTTTTTATTTCTGCTTGGGCTGGTCCTGGGTCTCGAGACAATGAGTCAAGGAAATCGTCTGCTGTGGAATGAAGTGCAGCTGTGGGGGTTAAGTATAGCGTCTATGGTCACATAGTCATATTAGTGCATCGGGACATATGAGAATCACTGTCCCACGCACTAAATAGCGGGTTATCTGCCGATATCTTATATGTAACCTCGGACGTTGTTACAAGCTATACGTTTTCGCAATGCGCTGGAAACCATAAGAGGATTTGTATTGCTATTTATATTGCTATTAGCATCACTTGTGTGGCACCAGCTCAATGCCTAAATTTTCCCACGAATTACGGGGGCAACCTCGACAAGCAAGGTAATTAATGAGACTTTGTTGCGTGATCCTTTCTTCTTTCAGCTGAGCCACTGTTAGTATCTCTCTAAATATTCTTCCTCCCCCCTCCCCCCTTCACCCAAATTATCATTGCAGTCTACGACAACAAAACAAGAGTGGGTGTGGCATTCAGATATTCAGTGACTATACTCACATAGAACTTAGGTCAGAGCATATTATGGAAATCGGTATCCCCTTTCCAGACCAAGTAGTCAATAAACTAAAGACAGCAACGTTGGCCGAACTTGACGCATCCTTGAGAAACTTGGTTGCGAGTGCCCACCTAGTTGCCCAAAAGCGGAACGAGCGTTTACCTGCCATCCACATAACTCAGAAGGTCTTGGTGATGATTTTCACTGAGGTGATCGAATTGAAGGGCAATGCTGGGCTTAGGGTGGTCAGCCAGGTCTGTCAGCAATGGCGGAATGTCGCCTTGCAGGAACCAATGCTTTGGAAAAGGGTGCTAGGGTTCTCCGGTAAACCACGATGGACATCTGAATTGCTCAGGCGCACGCGGAACGCACCTCTCGATATCTCTGTCAGTCTAGTTGACATTCTGGCAGATTCTAGAAGACTGGTGATTTCGAATGTGATGAACGTGGCCGATCACTTCTGGAGATTTAGAACCTTTGATCTCTCAGCTCCATACCAACACATCTGCGATTTTTTTGGCTTAGTATCCTTCGACCGCAATGAAGCACCTCACCTTCGGGTCTTGTCCCTTCACAGCCAAAACTGTGACAACCTGCCGAAGTGCAACGACGCCCTCCCAGTCAAATTGTTGGCCCTGGCCAAACCACGCCTAGAGTACCTGGTGCTCCAAGGCTGTTACTTCCATTGGGATGTGATGAATTCTGGCCTTGCACACTCCTATGGTCTATCAACCCTGCACATCAATTACCCAGAAAAAAGTGACCCAGCACTGAAGCCATCAACCTTTTCCCTACTCACTGCACTTGTGTCACTCACCTCGCTCAAGGAGCTCAAGTTACGCAATGCCATAAAGCCAGACCCAATCGCACAATGGGACCACTCAACTGTCATCCTTCCGCAGTTGCAGACCTTGCATCTGCAATCAAACATGCAGCTGTGTGCCAACCTCTTGGGAGGAATTCAGGCACCGATGATTGTTAGCCTTGATGTAGACTGCGATACCACTACTTCATTCATCGAGATTTCTGCATTCATGGCTGCAGTTAGGAAGGCAGCCCCAAATGGACCGTATGCCTCCCTCACAGCTGCTAGCCGAAGAGATACTATTGATCGTGCTGAATGGTACCCCAAACAGCGATTTCTGCCGAATAAATATCAATGGGATACTTCAGCACGTCAACTACCTCCCCTTACCTCAGATCTTTGTTAGTCTTGCTAACATGCCATCTGTCTGCGCTGTGGAGGAGCTTGTGATTGCCTTTTCTACGGACGTCCATGCTATGGTGGCAGTAGGGATGTGGCCTTACCTTCTCGAGCACCTGAAGAAGGTCACCTGCCTTAACCTTGGCAGATCACCGGTTGCATCAGTTCTATACCACCTGTACTTCGATGCGAGGGACGCGCTCGAAGTACAGCTTCCCTTGCTGAAGGTCATTGTGGTTCCTTCATCCTCTGAGTTCCGTGAACTGGTAGCCATGATTGCAGACCTCCGAGGTCAGCTAGTATTCTGATGAAGAGACGTGGAACACTCACTAGAGCATACACCCATGCTGCAACAAGTGGCCAATCTCATTCCATTACGGGCAGCACAACAGGATTGAAATATTCATAGATAGCACTGGACTTGTATGGTGTATTATAACTTGTCTCCGTGAAATATAGTGCAACAGACCCTCTCTCTAGTTATTGGGAGAGCTGTCGACGAGTTGGTTGTTCAATTGAGTGGCCCTTCCGACTGCGTGGACAGACCCCAGGGCAGAGTCCAAGATTCAAGAATTATTGTCAGCACTTACTGAGCTTGCATGGAAGATTCTCACTGTAGCATCGTGGGTAGACATGTGCAAGTGGGCAGAAAGAGAGATTCGGAGATGACACGGTGGTTATAGCCTTGCAGAACGAGCCCGGAGTCCGGATGAGAACTTTTTGATCATGAGTCCAGCAGACGCTGATGAGGTATTTACACTTGTTTGTACCTGAGCTATCCAATCGCCAATCCAATCCCATTCTCATTCTAATAATAATAACAAAATGCGCCTCGCTCCGCTTCGGCGCTGCGGCTGCAGTGTTGGAGTGAAGATAGTATGAGCACATTAATATACAATTTATTATACATAACACTATACTACGAGGTAATGCCCTCGTCCTCGTCCGATGTATTGCCACCATTTGCGTCATTGTCGTCGTGCAGATGCGGATGCAGGTGCTGCAGTCATTGATGTGGTTGTTGACAAGGCCGCAGACGCGATCATGGTGGTAGTGGTGGTGATGGTGCTGGCCGCAGGTGCCGGTGCATATGCAGGTGGCCCATTGTCGTATCTCGTTGTCCACGTCGTCGTCATTCTCGTCGATGCTGGTGGGGGTTGTGGTTAACGTTTCTGCAGTCGTCGTTGCGGTGATCGTCATGGTGGCCCCAGGTGCGGCTACGTGTGCTGTGGTCTTGGTGCTGGTGCTGGTGCTAGCCACGGGTGTGGGTGGCGCCTCGGCGTTCTCGTCAACGCTAGATGTGGTTGCTGTGGTGGTGGCCGTCGATAGCGCCTTCAATTCCTAGTCGATGCACTCAGCCACCTTTGATTTGGTTGACAGATGGCTGGGACATTGGTAAACATCTATTCCTTCACACCAACTTGGACGAACGAAGCTATAATTGTGCCATTGGAGTGGTGGTGTTAGGCCGCAAGACGATAAAGAATAAGGAAGTCCACTTACTGAGGAACGTCGCTTGTGGCGGCACTTTTATGTAGTTGCCTAACTTCAGATCTTGTATGAAAGATGTCACCTCCGACAGCATCTCCACCAAGCACACCCCAGAAAGCTGTGAAGATTCCCAGTGAGTATTTAACTGTTAGCAAGTAAGACTACCTACCATATTAGCAAGCGGATTTCTAGCTAATGGAGAGCCCAGAATAATCTGGACAAGTAAATTCACCGTGGTCTGAGGTACAATGCGTATCTTCTTCACCCCCTTCCACAGACTGTGGGTGTGGTACAGGATCATGTGTATGAGAACGCAGGTCAAGAGGGTGAACACGAAAAAGTAGGTCATTGTGGGAAGGTACAGCGGTGAATACTTCTCGTACGTGAGGATGAACCGATTGCCACTATCAAGGATGTGGCTAACACTGTATATTTGACCATAGTGGCCTGAGCTACACATTAGCATAGGTAGCTAGATGAACTCGGATTCGTACTGATAACTCTGCACCCCATGCTTCCACTTCGTTACACATGAAAGATGGCAGACCACTGGAAATAACATTGACAAGAACCTGCTTGAGCACCTCGTCCATCTTCAAAGGAGTCGGATATGCGGTTCTGTGCTTCAGCAATCCTCCTTTGAGCGACTTGCAAGCGCACATCATGAACTTGATTTCGTAACAACATGGAAACCAAGTATGAATATACTCGAAGAAGGCGTCTTCTGATATCAGTAGTGAGGCGCCAGTCAACACCTTGACCAGATAACCAAAGTCATATCTACTGTAAAGCATGACACAAATAACTGCGGAATGCATTCGTGTCATTGAAATGTACAAAATGTCACCTCGGCAGAACACGCCTCACCTGTGGAATGATATCCATTTGGCATCCGAATTCAACACCAGCCCTGAAGTGATCAAAAGCTTGGCAAAGTCATTTGGTGTTATTCCCATCTCTTTATGTCGTTGGAAGTCGAAACCCGACTTCCGAAGGAGTTCGATCGATTCCGGTGCATACATGTCCTCGTTATATGCAAGCTGTCAGGATTTTCGCAGCTCCAGCAAGGAAATAATATCTGCACCCGATGCTGGACTTGAAGCTGAATTGCCACGTCGTGACACTTGAGGAAAGTTTCCCTCCTCGTCTGCGAGTGTGATCCTGATCTGAATGAGTTTCAGGAGGTCGATAACACATCGCATGGTCTGGTAGTGGTAATCCGAGGAGGTCTTGAAAGTACCGATACGGCAACAACTCCTGGGAACTCAGTATCCTGTATAGCAAGTATAGATCAATGGCATTGGATGGACATTCCTGTGGTAGAAGCACACCATTGTGACATATGAATATTGATCTATCACATTTCAGATTGTCCGCATTTCTGCTTCAAGATTGGGTGCCCATACTTCTCGTATTTGAGATGGAAGCGTCAAAGAAACACATATTATGTAAGCGTCTCATCTATCTAAAATATATAAGGAGCATTTGCCGGCGGGAGGGTCATGCTGTGTTTGTGGCTGTACGTGCATGCAACTGTCTCTGGTGCCGCCGGTGGTATCTTGCGCCATGCTTCGCATCGTCCGTAACGCAGCGCCAGCCTTTTCTCTGGGGAGTGTTTGGTATGTGTCTGGACCTTCCTACCGGTATGTATCTCCACAGAGCCAGCCCTCCGGTTTTCACTCACTATGACCAGTTGACCGTCTTTGCACTTGAGATTGCGATCCTTTCGCTCATGCATACATTGGCGTGACTGTGCTCGCCATCGAATGATCCAACAGTTCAAAATTCTGAACTGGTACCCATCATTATCGCTATGACGCAATGCTTTGTCCTGGCCTACCAATGTTTTTTGACCGTCCCGAATGTCTTTCCGTTCCCGCTGTGTGACTTCACAGCATTCGCAACCAAGTCAACTGTACATACCAGTTAACCGCCTATGATCAATCTATACAGTATTATGTATCTGCAAACTGTTGTGCTGGTGGTTGATTACAAGTATGGAATCTGGTTTTGCCAACACTTGGTAGAGCACTAATATATGTACAGATACATACTTATATATGATAGCCTATTGAGGAGTGCTACAGGGGCCCCTTCTTCAGTTAGATTACCAGTGAGATCTCTGGATCTTATGTTTTCCATCTCGTATACAAGATTTATTAGAGATTTATTCCTGATGCTATTGGCTGGGCCCACCCAGTCCGAAGACATTGATGTTGAAACGTTGGCACGTGACTTTGTGTACATCCGTGTCGCTGCCCAATTTAGTACATTATATAATTCATTTTACATTCTCCTTATCTTCTCGTCCTCATGCTCGCTCCTTCATCATCTCTGACACATCACCATGCTTCCCTCGCCTCTGAAACTCGACAGCGATTTCTCAACGTAAATCCAACAAGTTTGTGAGTCATGGTGAGTCCCCATGTTCTCTTTATTGGATGCAACACTTACAGCAAATGTCCAACGTCTCCAACAGCTTGTTAAGGCTCCCGGCGCCCTGCTTCCAAGATTCGACGGTAATACTCTTCCATGTTCCAGTAACCTCTCAATGGCTTCAAATCAACGGTTTTGCATTACCATGGCCCAGGTATGTGTTCTCAATCTCCAGCACTCGACTTAACTGACATTTCTACTTGCGATTTTGACGTGTCTGCGTCACTGATGGGCCTGAGTCTAAGGACCACACAGGAGTGCCTCGAAATAGTTCCGGTGGGTGGCCCGTCTATGTTCAGTGCCCGCTCAGATGACCACCAGCACAGCACAATGAAGAAGACAGCCCTCCCCATCACTCAGCCAGTGCTGACAACCTCAACATGACAACTCTGATGGCCGCTAACCATCCCACTCACAATGTGCAGCAGCGCCCACGCTGACGGCCGCCACTATGGCACCACGACTCGGACGGCCCTTCCTACTATTACTCAACCAGTGCCGGCAGCCACCACCACCTCAGCGCGACCCATGCCAACATCTGACTCAGTCTCAAGTCCAATAGGTGAGTGTTTCACCTTTGATCATTTCTTATGACACATTCTGACGTTCTTCCACTCATTTCCAGCCGTTCTTGCATTGTTTGATGCCCAGCACATCCAGGTAAGCGTTTGATGCGTTCACATGACCTACAGCACCATTGACATTGCTATTCACACCATACAACGACACTTGATGCAGGCTGCTCCATCTTTCCTCTTCCATAGTCAGAGATGCCATATTCAAGGGGGGGGGGGTCGTCTGGTGTCTGTCGCTGGTTCTCCTGGTATGTTATCACACACGTGCAGGGCATCCGAGCTAGTCCATCAGGTATACCATCAAGCTTCCCTAGCATCTGTCCAGAGTGTCTGTCCAGTTCCGTCTGTAGATCCTCCCTTGCTATGTCAACTCCTCTTCTTATCATTTCTGCCACTTCTCTGTCCCTTCGTGTGGTGTCATCCATTTCTTGTATTACTTCTTTTAGCCACAGCATCTCATTCTCCAAGTCATATAGCCATGCTGTATCTGCGTTGATCACCTTGGCTGGTGCCTGGGAGGGGGGAAAAGGTGCCATAGCATCAACGTCAAATGGCTGTCATCCCTGGGCCAGCAGAGCCTATATTAAGTAATATTCACCTTACCATGCAGTGGTCCCAGTCCACGTTTCCTCTCATTAGTAAATCCTCAGCTAGGTATCTCAGCCCAAGGTCTTTGGTGTTCATCTATGTGGACAATTTAGCTTCCTTGAGTAGCCCTTTCTTGGTTCTGCCTGTTGACGTCCGACATCTGGTGTAGACTGTAGTCCTAGAAGGGGAAGCCTGCCAAGAAGCCAACAATGCCCTTGGGGTAGACGTCAGTCCAGCCGGCACTATGTTAGGCTCTTCCTTGTCTACTACTAGGAGGCGGGTCATGTTAGTAGTCTACTGCCCAAGTCTACCATGTCCTATCTCGTATGACAGCCTCAACAACAGGCAGGGCAACAAGTTTCAAACTTGCTGGTCTGCCGTCCTCATCAGCATGCCATATGCAGTGCAGTCAAGGAGCATTCTTGACTTTCCTTTGTCATCCCTACTTTACTCATCCTTTGTTTCTTCCATCTGTGTATGCAAAGTCTACAATCACTGCCATGTTCCATATCCTAAATACTATCAGCAAGTTACAAACATCCAGTGACCCTTAAATTCTGTTTTCTAACTGTCAGGATCAATCCATCGTACTGGTTAGAAATCATAAGATACATACCTCTGCTGATGGTCGTGAGTTCATGTCAACATCTTGATCCACTGTGGGTGATCAAGTTCTAGTTTATCAAGTCCAATTGTTTGTTAAGAGCGCAACTCGTTGACAGGTTACGCACCCTTGCCATGTTTGTTCCCAGTGGTCATCTTCAAAGGGAGAGTCTGTCCACTTGACTTCTCTTTTTTATTTTATTTTTATTAGTAATCCAGTTGCACAGCATTCACAGGTGAACATCATCAGAATAACAATCACAAACACAGATGGAATCTTCAACAATCTTCATAATTTCAATCTCTCTTTCAATCACCTTCAATCACTGTATTTCTATCAAATTCATGTCCCTGTACAGACATCCTACATCATCACTCCTTAGCAAATTTAGAGTAGACCTACAGTTCCTCATAATTACATGCCTATCTTTGCTTCAACTTTATATTATCTACCACGTTGTAAATAGACACTTCATCTATTGAGTACACTACCACACATGTTGTACTCTTAGGATTCATACTTCCGACTCATGTAATTTTGTCTATTTTATTGGTTTGATCCGCACGATTGATTATTTTAATCTCCGCACTCCGAAAGAAATCCGACCAATACATGTCACATGTCATTTGAAATAACATGTGCTCTGCTAACCCTGTTTCACGCATTTCACGTACCCCCATGATTTGCGCAGATCCTACTGTTTTATTCATATTTGGTAGATTTGATTATCCATGACACTGTATCACGCATTTCGTGGACCCATTCGATATGCGTGGATCGTATTGTTGTATTATAATATTGCACTATATATGATCTACCCACGCTGTCGCGCATATCAAGTACCCCCGTGATATGCGCAGATCATACCAACAAATGTCAATAATATGATATATGTCAAGTACACACCAGTGTTACGCATATCATGGGGGTATATGATGTGCGTGATACGTTACATGTACTGTTCCATGCACTCTTACACCTATATGTGTGCGTAGATCAGGACTACAAATGCTAGTAGAACCCTACTTTGACCCTAACCGACTTACACAAAAGGACATAGAATGTGAGGTTCATCGTGCGGAAAAGTTGCTTGCGGATTGCGTGGTTCTGGAGCACAAGAAGAGAGCCAATTTGCACCGTTTCAAAGCCCAGCAGATGCAGGACTCCGTTGATCAGATGGATCTCAATGTCAGGTGGATCAATGTTGTTGTAAATTAACCAGCACACATTACTAGGTACTTAGGCGCGTGACCGCGTGGCTTACATAAGCCTTCCTAGCGCACATACACAGTAGTATTTTCCTATTAGTCCCTCAGTAGCTTGAACATCTACTGAGGGTAAGTAGTCCTTTACACATTCCTTTTACACATACTAACTTGTAGTAGTTACTACAGGTACTACTCTAATATAGTAGCTTGAACATCTACTGAGGTTACTACAGGGTTACCAACTTCCTACCACAGCTTCTGTCCTCTAGGTCCACTGCAGCAACCCCCCAACACACTTTTTTTTTCAAGAAATGTGACTTTCATCAATCATGGGCAAAGTCGCCCTAGTGCGGTCCCACTAAGTGTACCAACTTTATCACCAACCATGGGCACAGATTGTGAGTTGGTTCGTTATTGTTAGTTCATTCATACTTGACCCTTCCAATCTTACTTTTTCAACGAGCAGACCTGCCAGATTTCACACAACTTGTCGGCAGTGGGCGCTTACTTACAGTTAAACTTGACTGATGACTTCAGGGCATCTTTGTTCTTGAAGTGTAGATAGTGGCTTTGTAACTACCATGTTCTATTCATACTAAGCAAATCATGTGGTTTCATTTGAATCTAATGATACTAGAATGTTGCTTTATCTTAAGCTACAAGGGCTAGAGTCATGTACTACTAGCAGTAAGCACACTGAACTTTTACTAAGTATCATTGCTTTTTCCTGCTGTTCTGACACTCTGGCAAGTCCTGTGAGGTATTGTAGACTAATTTCTGTGGAATTGCTGTGGAACTCGGGCCCCCTGGGTGACCTGGAATGGTGTCTGGTACTGTGAGATGCTGTGATGACATAACAAAACTATAATGAGCTGTCATGTCCTGTCGGACTTTTGGGCAGTTTGCTGATGGGCGGGCGCAGTGTCGAGTTAGTGTATTAGTAAGCTGAGCTAATCAGCATGGCGGCAGTGGACGTGGGATTTAGAGGGCGGGCGCAGTGTCGAGTCAGTGTATTAGTAAGCTGAGCTAATCAGTGTGGCGGCAGCGGATGTGGGAAGAGGGCGGGAATGCTGGCAGCATTATGGAGGGAGTGGATTAGTAAGCTGGGCTACTCAGCGCAGCGGCCCACCACCTGGTCTACTAGATTTTTACAAGGTAGAACAGTATTTGGTGCAATATTTATTGCTGGTATTGGGAAAAACCAGCAACAGAGCCAAATTTTACATTACAATATTGTTTTGGTACATGCTTAATAAGGCTCGCAAATCGGGAGTAGTAGGTGCTGGCTTTCCATAACAGCGTCACACTGTGACGCATCATGTGATTAGGGTCGAGTTGTCATGTCCACTACCTTAGCTCGGTCTGGCCCATATTTCGCACCCCTCTGGTACGCTGTCCACTGTATCAATCACACTCGTCACCTGGTCTAGTTTGGACATTAACCCTTTGAAATATTTGTGCAGAATTAAATTACATCATAATCATACTGACCGCCGTATCCGCCGGCGCACCCCTTACCCCATGGATCATGAGCCTTGCAGAAATATGGAGCGGTCAGGGCCAGAGTTCTACTCCGTTCGCTGGAGCCTAGAAGGAGACGAGAGCAGTCGGATGCTGGTGTACCGTGAGCAGGTGCGAGCCTACTTTCACTTTGATGCTGCGCTTCATCAAGGGAAGGACTGTTCGCCCCACGTCCCTTGCAGATGTCCACAATTCCGAGACGCCTATGCTCATGAAGCCACTACCCTCCACTACCTCGTCCCGATTTGCAACCCTCGAGCAAGATGAGGATGGGCTTGCCGATATTGTAATCAGCGGGCGCTCACCTACTCCTGCCAAGGTTTTGGACCCCAATGCAGATCTCCGAAGCTGGGAGGAAAGAAAAGGAGGTCGGGTCTTGAACGTCGCTGGAGAGCATGCTGTGGGACGCTGCGAATAAAGTCAAGCATCAGTGTCAATCGGCGCAGAGAGGATACTCAGCCCACAGGGAAAGGAGAGGGGATCATTGTAGCTGCCGGGGATCGCTCATTGAGAAGATCGATACGCCGTTTGACGACGGCCGCCCAATCACAAGTACCGCGGGGTAAAATGACCACGCACCTCCGTTATCGATGAGCCCCGTTTCTCAACGCTTCCCGCCGATTACGAACTGATTGGGGTGCAGGGCTAAGTCTCCCACCTGTCGAAAGCGAGGATGGTGCTTACGAAGATGAGGAGGAAGAGACTTCGACCAGGAGATGGCGGTCGAAGAGAGCCCAGTCGAAGGCAAGACGGATGATCCAGCCAGAGACAAGCTACTAGTCGAGGACAAGGGCAAGACTCGTTAGTCGTACCTGGACATTGGGAGCGTGGATGGGGGTCGTTTGATGGACGTCAGTACACGTTGCAAGGGTAATTGTGAGTATTAACCCCAAAGCCCTACGCCCTGAACCTTTATCCCACCACCAATACTTTTGCCTCTGCACTCCCCATACATCGAGCAGAATCCATGGCAAGCAAGCTATTGGAAGAACTGGCGGAGCAAGCGACTGAATACTGTATCAACCTCAATGAACTCGTCGACCGAGATCCGATGGCCAGCTTCCGAGGTGGTAACGCCCTCGTATATCAGGGAATCTTACGTCCGAGGGGTACCTGTGTGGCTGTAAAAACGATCCTAGGTGCACTTCCGGACAATTTAAAGACCATCAAGGTTGATCTGTTATTCCTTTCCCTGGTTGGCTTCAAACCCACCTACCTGTCATTCAGGGGATATTCCGGGAGGCGCATGTCTGGTCCAAACTTAGACATGAAAACATCCTTCCGTTCCTGGGAATAATGACGAAGTTCGACCTTACCGTCTCCATAGTATCTAAATGGATGGCGGCAGGGAGCGCGCATGACTACGTACAAGATCCAGCCATTGACCCTCGCCCCTTAGTAAGATCCAAAAACTGTGTGTTGACTAGCATGATTCAATGTGTTCAATCCAGATTGTTGGTATTGCACGTGGGGTATCCTATCTCCACGGCCACCATTTGGGCCCAATAGTACATGGTGATCTGAAAGGCGTAAGTGTGCTAGGTGTTACTAGCAGACCTCTAGCTCTAAGGTGTCTAAATTAGGCGAATGTATTGATATCTGATGAGGGACAAGCACTCATAACGGATTTTGGTTTGACATTCTTGGCAAATTCATCATTCAACATGGCCCTCAGTTCGCCCCGCGGGGGCACATACGGCTGGATGTCTCCAGAGATTGTGAAGTCCTTGGGAGGGGCTGACGAATGCATAGTGTCCATTGCAAGCGATGTCTGGTCATTCGGGATGACTGCTCTTGTGCGTTGCAATCAATGCCAATACAATAGTGAATAACATTCCAAAATGGTACTCACAGGAATTATTTACCAGGAGGGCACCCTTCAGCAACTTCAAAAGTTTGCTGGCTATCAGCTGTCGGATTTTGGAAGGACCCCCTGATCGCCCTGATGATCATTCCACTCATTTTCGTATGTCGGACGATTGGTGGACCATATGCCTCGAATGCTGGACATATAATCCGTCTCTTCGACTCCCCGTATCCGACATTCTCAGCAAGGTCGAAGCGACCAAGGTGCGTGCGCTTATTTTCTTATGCTGCCTTAGTATTATCTCAGGTGGACAAGGCCATCACGGATGTCACTCGACTACTCACACACTTGTCTGAACGGGCAACCCATTTCTGTATCAACCTTGATGAGCTGGTAGATCGCAACACGAAGGTGGTTCCTATCCGCACCCGCGACGCCATTGTATTTCAAGGCATCCTTCGGTCAGAAGGAACAAGATTAGAGGTAAAAACTATCCGTGCTGGTCTACCTGCTGGCGATAAGAAGACCATCGAGGTAATTTAGGCAGTCATTGTCCCTTCTTGTGGTCTGACTCCCGCACAGAGGGTCCTTCAGGAAGTATACATGTGGACAGGTGTCCGTCATGAAAATGTCATTTCACAACTCGGCATTACAACGAGGTTTGATCACTCAATATCAATCATATCAGAATGGACAGGGATGAAGAATGCCCATCAATACATTCAGAACACTAAGATTGACCCATGTCCCTTGGTGTGTTTCTCTGACACCACTATTTCCGCCTAAGATAACATTTATCCCAGCTCTTAGGGATTGGACAAGGTCTTCAATACCTTCACAGCTACAACTCTGGCCCACTTTGCCATGGAGATTTGAGAGGCGTATGTTGAATCGACTTGTATTTGCGCATGAATCTTGACAGATCTGTGTAGCTTAATGTCATGGTCTCCGGGGATGGCAAGGCTCTTCTGACTTTCGGCATTGCCCCCCTTGTCAATGCCCTGTTTACTAAGCCTGGTGTGATGCCACTTAGACATCCTCCTAACTGTGCTCCTCCTGAAGAACTGGAATCCAGAGCATTCATCAAGTCTCCTGAAGCAGATGTTTGGGCATTTGGAATGACAGCATTGGTACATAGGCAGACTTCGTAGTATTCGTGCTACTCACCTATGCGTAGGAACTCTTCACCCGAAAGCTGCCATTCCTTGCTAGCGACTCAACTCTGCCACCTGAGCGGCCCAGTATCGATGCCACGTGTTCTCGTCTGACGGATGACTGGTGGCATATGTGCTTGCTATGTTGGCAGCGCGATCCATTGTCACGACCCAAGATGTTCACGATTATCAGCATGGTCGAGAAGATAGTATGTAGTCCCACTTCTATGCAATGCATTAGTCAGTTCTGAAATGGTTCAGTGTGCCAGTGTTCTCCCTGCACCTTCTGGCTATGGTGATTCGTGGAGCCCCAACAATGGATGGAATTTTGGCTCGGTGACTGGTACCACAAATACTAGTATTGGCGTTTCAATGCAAACTTTTAAGACTGCCGATGAGCTTCTTTCGCTTCATTCACTTTCAAGTCCGGCCAATGGACCATCTATTTTACTCGGAGATCATACAGGGACCCCAGACCCTAACCTCCCAAATAAATTTATTCGCACAGGGAAAATTGAAGCTCCTATGCCCACCACACAAAATGGGAGCCATGATAACATTTCATCGCCACAAGAGCAGTCTACCGGTCATGCTATATCGAAGAACGATAGCCTTTCTGATGATGGGTATCAAGTTCCGACGGAACTAGTGGTTACTGACGAGAGGCAGATCACCGAGCCGCCTGTGATAATGGTGGTATCATCTGATCCACCTGCCGATGGATTCCAAGAAGTCAAGCCAAGTGAGCTGACGCCGGATGATATCGTAATTGCGTAAATGGGGTGCATTCGGGATTCAAGCCATTCTTCTAATACATCTTTTTCTCTACAGGTTAATGGGGCAATGGGGATCTGGGAAATATCTAGTGAGATTCTGAAAAGTTCGCCTTGCATTCAGCTGAAATCCTCTAGTTTGTGAATAAGATTAGGGGAAAGGATGATGAAGACGATTCGAGCGAAATCAGTTTGACACGACTCACTGATCGGGGATTTTCCAAGGTCATCTTGCTAAATTTACCTGGATTTGGTGATGCCGAGAAGAGTGACTTGGAAATTTTGGAGTTGACATGCTTCTGGCTTAATAAATTGTAAGACCCCTTCCATACCTTACATCCTCGACTTTTTGAATATCGACACTTGGGGTAGGTACCAGAGGAACATCTTTTTCTCAGCCATTTTTTACTGCCACCCTATAACTCTCAACCGCATGGCTGGGACACCCCTAACAAGCCTTCGAGTCTTTCAGAAGTTGTGTGGAAGCAAGGCGATGTCTCGAGTTGTCCTGGTCTCCACAATGTGGGACGAAATCGAAGGGGATATCGGGAAGGAGAGGCTTAAGGAGCTCAAGGGGAATTATTGGAAATCCATGCTTGCCAAGGGGTCCAAAACGTTTGAATATGAAAACACCCGAGAATCCGCCCTGACGCTGCTGCAAATAATTGTCCAGGACAAAAGCAAAAGAAAAAGTATTGCATTACAACAAGAGATCGCGTATCTCAGAATGGAGCTACGACAGACTGGTGCAGGTCAGGAGTTGTGTTCATGTTTGGAACAACTTGCCATGGAAGTTGATCGAAAAGTTCGTGCCGAGAGAGAGGGTTCCCTAGACAAAGAACCCGAACGAGGTCTCGCGGAGTTGAGAGCCCAACGCGATGCCACTCTGAGTATGGTCCAAGCCCTCAAACTGTCACTAACCCAACGTGGTGTAACACACTTTCGCAAGATACTATGGAGAGGTGAGATATACCCTTGATCGTTTTGTGCGTCACCTTTATCTTGTAATCCAGGACTAATTGGTGTCAGAACGATTAGTCGCTATGTGGCAAACTCATAAGATATCAATTGATGTTATTAGTTTTGATATCTTGATTGTTCCAGTTACATATAAGATAAACTATACTTCGTACCCTGTATCCCCATCGCATTTGGACCTGGTTTGCACCCATCAACTCGTCGTGGTCACCCTGATCGTCCCAGCGCGCGAATTCTAACAATATCGACTGTCCAAGCATGGATGTCAGTGACCGTGGCTTCATTCTAACTGCTGCTCGGAGTGATTGTTAGTAGGGTGTCTCTGAGTAATTTATGTTTATGTCAATATTACTACGTGGGCCTGGTATGACCTGGTATATATATGGTGTCTTTTGGTGAGGCCGAGACGCCTCTACTGACCGCAGGTGATTATCATATCCGACTTACTACTACGAGAAGGCGTGATTAGGCACCCGCAACCTACTAACCCGCGATCACGGGTAAGGGTAGTGATTACAGGTTAGCCTCTGGAGTCTGAGCACCTGTGATCACTAGTAAACGACGTTCTGCCCGCTGACCCACCCGATGACCCCCAATGTAAACGCTGTGCTTGCAAGTCATCTTGAAGCATGAGACTGGTCACTGCACACTGCACAGTCTGCACACGTGGGATTCACATGCGTTACAAGCGCTCACAACGTCCCTCGTCCCACTTACTCTCATTGCTCGTGTTTAATGGGGAATTCAAAATCCAAGACTCAAAGCATTGGGGAAACAGACGTTGTAGTGTTGTAAGTGGCAGTATCATTGAGCTTGTTTTGTGGAGTCGTACTGAATTCGATTGCCAGCCTAGTTGGACCAGCTGGTGCTGGAAAGAGCACGGTAATACAAGTTTCATTATTTCTGCAATATTTCTAACTCCATCACTAGCTCATGGTTGCATTGGACCAGGATCGCAGAGCTAACAGAAATCCTCGGAGCCTAGATCCTTCTACAAAAGAGGTACAGGCATGGACGTACACGTTTAAACACATTCCGTACAACATCGTGCTTGTCGATACGCCATCATTCCACACAAGGATCCATGACTTCGATGCCGAAATAATTATGATGAAATGGATAACAGCATCGAAGTGAGGACAGTACATCCATAGCCATGCCAACTCTAAAAAGATGAAATAGGTTCTCAGATAGATGCCGTCAATCTGGCATTCTCTACCTTCACAACCTGGCTACACATCCGGAAGAGAGAAGCTTATTGATGCAAAAGCACCTCGATACTTTTGCGAATACGTTTCCTCCCAAGAGTATGGTCCCATCACGTGTCTACATCATCCCGACTATAGACAAAGGTTTAAAGCCTGGGTCTAGAATGGCTGAAAAACACTTTGCGAGGCTGCAAGATGCAGTGGAGTCATTGAACGCTCGATGGAATGCTTCAATGTTCCCTCACAGGTTCCGGGACGAACCAGAGATAGCATACAATGCCGTACGAACTCTGTTGGAGGGTATGAATGCTGGGTCATGATGCTTTCATGCTTTCAGCGAGAAGTCTTAAGTTTGCTGTATCCGTGGCCACATTCTAGCGCGATGTGGTCGATGTGGAGGCGAATGGGAATCGGACCACACGAACATATTATTTATGCAGCCCGACAATGGTCTTTTCGCATCTTTTCGCATGCATGCTTCGTAACCAAGGTGCCTGCTGCCCATGATGGCACTATTGTTCTGGTATTATGTAAAATGTAATGCCAAAAGATTGCTCAATGGGAAAATAGAAGTCTCGTTCTCCAAGATCGCACCTCTTGCGCTACTGGCCATCCACACATCCACGGTACAGGGCACCAGCCCACGATCCCCTCACTCCAGTGGGAAACCGCCTTCATCCTCACACCCACCATCATCTTCCTATATTCACAGCTCACCGTCCTCATCAACACGCTTGGCTCCCACTTTCTACTAGTAGGCCTCACATCCCCGCTGCTCGTGCTGTGGAACCTACCGCCGTGTCCGCCTCCTCTGCATGGCATGCTGCGCGCGGGGCTTGGTGTCGTTTTGTATTTCGACGTGGTGCTTTTTGGGAGTGCGGTGTGTGCGGCGGGGTTTAGGAGACAGATCGTCCCCAATCATGCCTTCTCAAAAGCCACATTCCTTTGTCGTATCTGATAACGCCGCCGCCGCATCTCCATCACCGCGCCATATGGCCAACATGCCTACTATATTTGCATTACAGTAGCGACCTCTGACAATTTTCAATTGTGTACTTCACAATGAATGTATACAGTTTGTCTCTTTGCTGTCATTCAGGAGCCGGAATGTATAAATTGTGATACATAAACGACTGAAAGGGTAGATAAAACAGAGTGGGTAGTATAAATCAAGAACATTAGTACTAGGAAAGCGACGAGAGGTGGACAAACACTACTATGTAGGTGACTACGACACGACGGTATACGACGGCGAAGCCAAGGTAATAGAGGGAGAAGCGAACTTGTAGCACATATCCGCGAAGGGATGCATGTCCAAGTGGTAACGAAGGATCACATCAGACCTGATCAGTAACCTCCCTGTGAACTCGGTACAGGTTGCTGATGCTGAATAGACGGCGACGACATCTTTATCGCTGGCGTTGGCGGAGGACGAGGTGGCGTTTGATGCGGCGGTAGGGCGAGTGTGGCATTGGGCAGAGGGGATGGACTATTATGTTGTAAGCGCGGAGACAGTGAAAGGGTGGGATATTGGCCTCCATGTACCAAATGCCCCGTTGTCGTCTGGACCGCCCCCATAATGCCCGGCCGACCGACTGCCCGGTTGCCGTTTGCTGATGGCGTACGAGTAGGAAGGATACCGGGAGAATTGTGAGGGCTAGACAACCCCGTCGCGCCACCCACGTCTTGCCCGTTCCCGAGCGTCGGTGTCTGCTGCATCGGCGACCCATTCCACTGTCTCCCAGGAGGAGGCTTCAGATTTACATTGATCCCTGCACCCAACTGCATATTGAAATGCGTCCCATTAGGTACCAGGTATGCTTGAATCTGCCGACCAGGCGTTCCCTGAATCGCTGAAGTCGGATCTTGACCTGGAGCAAGCGCCATCCTCGAGTTTTGCGTCGGTTGCGGCGGAAGGCCATTAGGCTGTCGAGGGGCCTGCATATAAGCGCCATTGGGGATCGCGTACCCGTTGATTGGGCTATGATACCCGTTCAAGGGAAGGGAAATAGGCTGCTGGATATCGACTTTCTGTCGTGGAGGAGACCCAGTTGCCGTCTGTACACCTGTTGTTGGCGGAGCGCCGACCTCAGGTATTTGCTGCGTACTTCCGTTAGAGGTCGGTCCATTAACGACAGGTGCACCATTCGGTATATACGACGCCTTCACGGCATCTCCATCCGTAGACAAGGGGAGGGTAGGCGACGCGCTGGACGCGGGAGTGGGTGAGGAGTCTGCATTTGACTGCTGATGGGTTGATTGATGAGGGGGTAGTATAGGAGCCAAATTTGATGTCGCAGGAGGGCGAATATTGCCACCAGATATCCGCATATGAGGAATGGTGGCGGGAGGTTGCATGGCCTTCATGTGTGCCTGCATGGATATCGGCATGCCGTTCGGGACGGAGGGTAGCGGTACGCTGGTAGACATTTGTCGGGGGGCTGCAAGGGGCGAGATGCCATTTGTAAATCCGCGCTGGGCATTCTGCGTGTCTTTGCGAACTGACAGTGTAGCAGCGATTCGAAAGGGGGTAACAGCATGCGGACGGCCATCTTGCAAGACGTAGATCGTAGCGTCATTATTGATAAGTTGTTGGTCTTGTTCAGTGAGCAACGTCATCATATGACGCAGATACTTCGGGTCATAATCATCCACGAGCATACGGTCCTGTTCCTCCGCACCCTCTGGAGCCACTGCGGGATCATCATCCTGGTCAAAGCGCCAACGTTCTTGAAGACGACGAGCCATCTCCTCATCCTCTGCATTATCGAATATCTCCTCAAGAGAATGACCAAAACCGCGGCGTCGTCGCATCGACGTGATGTCATCATCATGAATACCAAGCCTCTGCAAAGCGTCTCGCCTGTCAAGCGAGATGCCGCCAAGACGTGTCAGCCGGCAGCGAAGATAGCGAAGATGCTCAAGCTTCCTGTCCCTGTCTTCCACGCCGTCTGGCGATGGAGTACTCCGAGAGGACGTAGGAATGAGTTTCCAGTAACGCCGAGGGTACGGTAGTGTAGGCCGTTGGTAAGGGTTCTGCATTGGACAGATTAACACCTGAAGAGGTGTTATTGCAAGTGAAACACACCTCCACGACATCCTCGTAGCCGTGGTCTCTCTCCTTGCGACGCGCAAGATCACGTTCCATGGCCGCGTTAATAAGACTGAGTCGCTCCTTGGGCCGGATAACGGCTTCTATAGCTGCTATTGGAGACGGCACATCGCTATCCCGAGCACGAAGCTTGAGTCCTGGTAGACGACTGAAAGGATGTTATCAGACAACTTGAATCAGCGAAAGGGGGATTCGACATACCCAACGGCCTCGACCTTGGGCTTCTTCACCACGCGCTCCTTGTCGTGTAACAATTCGTCTTCGTCTTTCGTGCTCAGCGATGGGAACTTGCGTTTAAGTTCGGCGAACTCGAGCCTTTTCTCCCAGACCCGTATCACTTCGTGTCCATTGTCCTTTTTCAGGTTTTCCCGCTCGAGTAAGGATTTGGCCAGGCCATGGGCCTGTGCAAGCTCCACTTGCAAACGGAATAGTTTGTCAGAAGAAGTGGCTTGAGATGCGCGAGTCTTCCGGACGGACTTGATCTCTCGGCGACGGAAGCATATGTAGGACTCGTTGGTGTCCGTCTCGTCGAACTATAAAAGTGATTATAAGAAGGGTCGTCGAGTGTCTGAGCTGGGAAACTGACATTCAGCGTTGGGATGATTCTATGGCCACCCCGCTCAGTCCTGCGTTCGCGCCAATGTGGATAGACTGCCTTTGCCAAGCGCAGTAGTTGCGCTGGTGGGGGCATCCATGGTGGTACTGCAAAAGCAGCAAACATGGATGCTGGTAACGGCGATGAAAAGACATCTTGGTAGTCTGAGAAGGGGGGGAAAGGCATGCAAGACTCCACGCTCTATTAACAGGTGATCGGTCATCATTTACATGCGATGGGCAACAGAATACGTACGGTATGGAGGAACGGGGTCTTGTCATGGGTGACCTTCTCAAAGATCCCCATTACAAGTTCGAACTCATCTTCCGAGATGGTAACAGGCTGAGCACAGTCCGGTTCCTTGCCTTTCGCCTTGGCACTGCGTTGTGACAAACCGGAGCGAGTTGTCGTTCCGGATGTTGAAAGGGCACCTTGTGCACTGGTGCCTTCTCCACGAGCCTCCTCGTTGTTCCTATCGAGCCACTGCTTGTCCCGCTCGTCCATGAAGTAGGAGAAGCCATCGATGATGGCACTTGCACCAGACTCCTCGACTGTGTCTGAGAATCGTGCGTATGCGTCGGGCTGCCTCCAGTGAGCAGGACGGTAGATCTCCTCATAGTTGTCAACCACGCCCGTAGAATCTGGCGTCGGGATGAATGCAGCAGGGGCGGCAGCCTTGTCGGCGACGGCGCCGCGGGTGGTCCGGCCGACGGACTGGGGGCGGTGCGATGAGGCCGATAGCACAGCTTGGAGGTGGTGCTCCTGTGTGTGGGAAAAGCGCAGTGATGAGTCAGCCATCGATAATCGATTTCCCACGGCAGCAGCCAATCAGAGGGGGCCACGTCAGCCAAGTTCAACAAGGACACGGGGGACGGTCGACGAGCAGAAAGGAGACTCACATTGGCGTCCTCAGCGTCCACGCCAGCCGTACTGACAATCCTGGCCTTCTCCTCGTCCTCGTCGAGCACGAGGGGGTCGGCATCGATGTTCCCCTGGACGACTTTGAGACGGGTCTTGTTTGTGACTCGGTTGCGGTTGCGGAGGGTTGACGTCCCCAGGTTGTGGTTACGGGGCATGTAATGGAGTGCGTGAAAGAGCGAAAAGATTTTCTGAGCGAGCTGGAGGGGTAGGGAGGGCGGTCGTTGTCCTCGTTGGCGGTGGCAGCGGCGGCGCTGGCTTCGGGCCGGGAGACAGTGGCGTGATTTCTTACAAAATATCCGTGCCAATCACATGTCACTTGCCTTGTTGGTCGCTTTATGTAAGGATCAACCCCACTGAACACTTGTGAATCCCACGTATATGGGCTCTAGGGGAAGTCACATCCCGAATACTACGCAACCCAGCCGTCCGACGCGACAATTACCATCGAGAACCGTGGTTTTCGCGTTCACAAAACAATCACAAAACAGATTCCCAAAACCAGTTCAACCACTGCCTCTCACGAAACCAACGTTGAATTCCCCTAAGCCGCGCTTCCCTTTTTGCTCTACGAATTCTTGTGAGTACATTCCAGTACTGCACCTTGATGTCCTGGATCCCCAGTTAGAGTAACTGCTCAAGTTCTTTCCAGATGCCGACTAGTAAGCAATGAGAAATCCAGTACGAGTCTTTTAATTCTGAGTCCTAAGATGCTGACCCTGGTCGCCTCTACGTAAACGTTCCCTGTACTAATCCGTCTGTAAGATCATAGGAACGAAAGGACCCGTCCAAACATGCGAGAATCGCGATCGCTTCTGCACACCATGCTGCCTCCACAAGCATTTCACGTGCCACCACTACCGTATAGACGGCGCATGTATAAACAATGGGAAGGACAGCGCAACGGCGGATATAGGTATTGCATTCGAAAACCTTGATGGTCAGTGCCCATCGACGACAAGCTGGATCACGGTGGTCGTAGGACAAGCCAACATGCCGAATTGCTGCGATTCTGGGTTTAACGAAGGCCGCCTAAGTCGACAGATGCCTGAATAATCCCCATTCCATCATGATTACTACCAACTCGGAGTGTATTGTGAAAGAAAGACACAATGACTACCTACTTGGAAGGTATGGTCCAGGCCTTTCTCTACGAGTGGTATGATACCGGGTGATTCATTCTTCCATGTTCTGGGGTATCTGATTATTGCAGGCCAAAGAATGGAAGAAATCAGATGGGACTAGGCCATCCAACTTGAGCCTGTTCCGCAAGTTGGACGAAAAAGTGCAGGCTCTCGAACTCCAGAGCATCTGGTTCTGGCATATCCATGTAGCTGGGCACGTCGCCGCCGTCGTTTCCGAACTAGAGTACGTAGTTCGCGCATTCGTTCTGTAGCGAAAATACCGAACAATCCAGGTGAAGTATTTCGGCGCAAGATTCCAGGTTTGGGGAGTCGAGTTGAGATTTCCCGTTCAGGTGTAGCAGCGAACTGTTTCTGACAAGGTAATACTTATGTAGTGAAGCTGGGTAATACATAGTATACACACGGTCATCACTGACTAACGCGTCAAATGTCAATGTCCAGAATATAAGGGTACCACATTGGGCATGTGCAGATCAAATCTGTGATCACCGTGTGTGGTGCTCCAAGGCGCTTTAGAGCAAGTTTAATTTCCAGCGCAACGCTGAATCGAACGTGGAATGCTATTGTCGGTACTTGGCGATATATCGCATGATTGTTAAACTTGCTAAGATGTCTTCCCAATCACGTCAGATTAAACTTAAGCACGCCAAAAAGACCCAACTCACCAACGCAAAGGCTTGAATAGGATTCATGTACGGTGAAAGTATTCCCTGAAACACCATATACAGCAATGTTTGGGGGTCGTAGGTCATAGTGCGCCACAATATAACCCTCTTCCGACAAACACTGGAATGAAGATGAAGCCATCAGAACACGCGACCTTGGGCGAATGGCGTAAACGCACTGTCCACTCGTGACCATCGACCGACTGGTATTGCCATCTGTATTCACGTCCATCTGAAGCTTTGAATTTTCTCGAAAGTGATCTGACCAAAAAAGCATGAGCATCTATTCAATATGATGCAGGTGGGCCGTCGGGATAGCCATGTGAAAAACTCACCCTCCGAAGAGCGTTGTTTTCTTAAGATAATTATTCATGGGGATCGAGACAGTGGACGACGGGGATTGGGTGAAATGAATGGTTCCCAGTCCCAGATGCGCTTCACCGAACTCGAGAATTACAGATGGCTGGCGCTCGTGGTGTCGCACATCCCTGTGACGCGTTGAGCGACGAGCCATCACGTAGAGAGCTAGTGTGCTTGCGTGCCCCGGGGAGGCATGGGGGTAAGATGCTACGCGAAGAAACATGCGGTCGTAAATGTCGTCAAAGTCGGAACCCTTGATGTCGCCTGTTCTATCCTCGAACGTGTAGGGCATGTGCATATGCCTCGTCATGGTGGTGGGGGGACCGTGATAAAGGGCAAGCGAAACGCCGTGGAGTTTTAAGAATCATGGTGTGCGAAAGGATCCACTTTTATATGTGATGGGTACTAGTGCTTGGACATTTAGGGACTTGGAAAGGCCCACTCCTGTGGAAGGGCACAGAACGCCCCTTCAGATTTCGCCATGGTAAAAAGAAGCAGGCTAGGACGAGGAGCTCTCCAATTCAGGTCGCGGAGTTGGAAATGAACACTCGTCTTGTATGAAGATTACACGGAGGGACAGGTAAGAAGTCGATGGCGTCGAGGGTTCTTCTCTGTTCTTGACGTTCTACATATCGGAAAGAACACAATCCGCACAGCGAGGAGGACTGACCACACACTACCAGCAGGTCAACAAGTGATGTGAGGGTGAGGGAGTGGAAAGTTTGGGGAGACTAGAAATAAACACGGTCTATTGTTGACTCTGAACCATATTTTACTGGCAACTCACAGCCTACGACCAAAGACGGCACTGCTTCCTACTTCATGTCACGCCACCGTCAACATGAGACAGCCTGCCTCAGGAGTGTGGATGCCTTCAATGAGAGTGCACAACAGGATCGATCTGCTCTGATTGAGGAGCGTGACAAGATGGCAGCGGAGATACTTGTATTTGATGGGATAGAACGTGTCCTAAGTGTAGGCTTGCAGATAAGCATATGACAGAGCCTCCCTGAAATGGATGTACTTCCAGGGGTATGACTAGCCTCGGCGTTCACCGCCGAATGAAGCTTGATCGAGGTTAGAGGGTAAAGGTAAAGAAAGATCAGTGGGTCAGACAGTGGCTGACCTACTGAAACAGGACCGAAAACATTCAGTTGAGGGGTGTTGAGAGGGGCGCATGCTTGCTTGTCTTGGACACTTGGCGAGTAGCTGTACGGGACATCGGACTATGGAATCGAGCTGTCGAGTATGGTGGCGTCAAACACCAGCGATGCAAAAAGCGATAGACCGAGTCCATGTTAGTATGAACTTTCCCCATGTCACCAGACCTAATGAGTGTGGAGCAACCTTTCGCATCAAGGATGCCATGATCATGCGCCAACAACAAAAGGGAAAGACGGATAGCGACTGTCTGAGTGGCGGGGGCGTAACATTACTGTGATAAATCTGTTATGATGAAGCACCACGTGTGAATGCTTCCACCCAAGGTTGAACCATGAATCATCAATGAAAACAGTCCACTCAGCGGTATACATATCTGGTCGATCGAGTTAAAGAAGAAAGCGGCCTAAGCTGAGAGTGATTTGAATGGGCTTACCACGTTGCACGTTCGTGATCAATGGTTAACTTCGTGAACCATGGTACCCAGTTTGGAGATGCCAAACGTCCAAATCGTTGATAGTGCCTATGTACCGTGGATGTCATGTAGAGGTAGAGGAGACAAGCGGTTAAGAACCATGAGTACGTATATTCGGTCGAAAATAGTTGTACAAACATGATCTACAAACGTCTTGTCCTACACAGAAAACCGTCTGGATCGACACATTACACTCTGCCTCCATCAAAACCACCATCTGAGCCAATATTTCTAGCTGAGGTTTTTGCATCCAGGAATAGCTCGTTCATCTCCCCAATATCATCGACTTCTATTTGATTTCTTCCGGCAAGTCCGGACAGGATGGAAGCAGGCGTGAGCAACTGGATGGCATAACTGTCGAATCACAAATCTCGCTCAGTATCAGGTTGGAAAGTGAAATCCTCATGGCCTACCGCATTGATCCCCGTTCCCCCTCTTCCGCCAATCGCTCTAATACCCCTGGTCCCAGTTTAAGCCCTTCAATATTGGCACGAAGCTGCACCACTTTAGCAATCTGCTCCCGGTTGTAGGCATCGGTCTTGACAATCAGACATCTGGTTCCCGTGAGACCGGTTCTTTCTGAAATGATGCTGGGACAAACCGGTCGAGCAAATCCACGGGTATCCCATGCGGTGAGACGATATCAGTCGTGCCTCGAACGATAGCATTACCCCGATTGGTGGCCAGGATCACAGTTGGCGCCATCGGGGATTCAAGCAGTGCATTCAGGTAGGTAAAGCATTCGATGTCCAACATGTGCACCTATCCAACACAAATGTTACTGCCTTTCACCGCAAGATCCGAAGAATTTGCACGCACCTCATCGATAAACACGACCCCTGGTACAACCTCGGCTACACCCTGGTCAACGTATCCTTTCACAACCTTGTTCACTTCTTTGCGAAGCTTTTCCGTGACTTCCGTTCGCCCACTTTTCATCAGGCTTCCCATGACACTCATGATGTCCTGACCACCTTGCGGTCGAGCATTTGCAGCATCAAGATCACCTAATGTGACGTCTTGCACAAGTTCTTTTCGTTTGTGGACATCACCTTTTGGTAAAGGTACATATGTCTCCGACTCAAGGTCGTACGATGACGCATACGCGTCTGATCGTCCAACACGCTGTATAATCTTAGAAACCACTTGGTGCCTTTCATGCAGTAAAGACGTACCTTGACTGCGCCCGTGTTAGCTTCTATGTAGATGACGTCGCCCACCACAATCTTTTCTTTTAGCATGGCTTCATAGATAGTGGGATCAAGTCGAAGCTGCTTTGTTCCCTTGACCGTTTTCAGACCAACTATTACATGAGATACAGTCTTTCCATAGCCACTGAGCGGATTTTCAGCTTCTGCGGGAGTCAGCTCCGTGACTTCACCCTCGTAGACTTCCTTCGTCTCCTTTATCCGCAAACCTAGAAAATACGCGCATATTAAACAATCATGGAATAAATGGCGATATGGAAACGTAAAAAAAGATACGAAAATTCCTCAGCATACCTATTGCTCTTCTGAATGCTTCTGCAAGAACTTCGGTCTTCTTTACCTCTGTGCTGTAAACTTCCGACCCAACCATGGGACAAAATGGCACTTTAACACCTAGTTCATGAGATATAGCTAATGCGAGAGCAGTTTTCCCTGTTCCAGGTGCACCGACAAGGAGTAAAGCGCGTCCAGAGAATTTGCGCGACTTTACTAGCTCGACGACAACACCACACGCCTAGGCGAACCGATTGGTAAGACACACAGAACGTGGAGACCTGACGTGTTTCTCACTTCTCTTGCATTTGTCTGTCCAACAAATCCTGACCCGTCGGGTAAGGCCATCCCTTCTGGTGTAAGCCCAAGACCCTTGATATGTGAATGGGGTGCGACGCGCGATGAACGCGCGGTTGAGGCTGCTGAGGGCGGGGGCATAGCATTGTGCGCGACCGGGGTCGAAGTCGAAGGCATCGTCGTGGTTTTCATTTTGATTGCGTAGCCAGTCGATGGATGTTCTGCCTTATGACAAAATCCTAATTACGTTGCCAACGGTGTTGTTTGGTTCCAAAGCTTTTGATAAACAGATTACATAACCATTTTATTACCTTTTGAGTGACGAGTCCAGTGAGATTGAATGACTTGTCTCAAGATAAAGAACAAACTGAAGAAAAATCTAATCATCAAGGCTTTCCCTAATCTACCTCTGCATCTCCAAGTTATGTCGCTTGAGGGAGTGCACATGCTCAGCCGATTGGTCTTGCGGCTCCCCCGTTGAATGAGGGCGATCGCCACTGTCTTTAGGGTATGTGCTCTATTGTTACTCAATTCAGCATGCAGAGATCTTTTCCTAAGCTGCCTGAACTACTTTCCCGTCGTGCCAAAAGTCGTCGGTATGTCCTGGATTCAACTTCTTGCAAACTACCTTTCTCGTGACGCAGACGTGGGCGAACATTGTGAAAGCGCGTCACAGCCTCACCGCCCTTTGGCCCTTGGAGTTTCCGAGGATCAGAGATGCAATGATCGACATATTTGGAAACAATCATCGGCGACCAAGTACATACCGATTTCGCGGTGCTCGATAACCCTGTAATACAGCTTCATAGTATCCTACAATCCAATAATGTGCACGACCTTGAACGGGTAAACATGTTGTACGCGAAAACCTATCAGCATGTCATGTAAACACTGCACGGGAATCCCCTATCATTTTACACCTCCAGCGAGACTCGTCCATTGCTAGACCGCACCGACGTCGATCCACGAAGGCGTCTCCTCTCGCCCCAAGATACCGATCCTACAATGCTAGAACCCACTTTACGTTGGTGGATTACGCGCCGCCCGTCTGCTCCACGACTGGCCTTGAGCACAGACGAGGCGTTCGATGTGACCACCTCAAATGTACCTTCAAAGGTACTGTGCATCTTGACGAGGGCTTCGCCGTTGGATGTGGTGACATTCGAGGTAAGGATTGAAGTGGGTGGCGCCTCGGTGTACTGGAGAAAAATTGGAGAGTTGGAACTGCGCGCGGAAACTTTGAATGTGCCACCGGCATTGGTCTGCGAGATCAACGACACTTCCGACTTGATGGGGCTAAATCCAAAGTCATTCATATAATCGAGAGCACTTTCCAGGAGAGAGGCACACCTGTTGGAGGTCTGCATTTCCAGCTCCGTTCCTGACGAATCCCCGTTAAACAATGAGACCGTGGCTTTGATCTGTTCATTCGAGGTCACCAGTTTCAGTAACCTGGATGTATTGTAGTGACCGGCGATGTAGCCATTACTGGATTTGAACGTCCCATGCTCAAGCGTAATTGACTGTGTAGACATCACCACATCAGCATTTTGCGTACTGAGAGCACGAAATGATGACTTACTTCGACCTTGATGTTCGAGTTCGACGTCGTTATTGAGATTTGATCAAAGAACATTGTCTCATACAAGTTCCCCAGAGTGTATGAAAACAGGCCCGTCTCCATCTCCAAGCGCTTAATATGCAATGGCGTTTCAGCAGGAGAAGCAGGGAAGGTGAACGTCACTTGAAATTGCACTTGGTCTCTGTGGTTCAATGTCCATCCCCACACCGGCGTCTGCGATGTAGTCATTAGCAGACTATTCTTGAAGGCAGGAAGCGGAAAGAGAAACGGAACGGAACGGCGATGAATGAATACTTACGTAGATCCCGATGCCGTGTTCATTGGAGCCGCGCTTCAGCCTGCACAGAGTCACTCTCGAGAGTGCTTGTTCTTCATGATACGCCGCCCGAACTTCCACATGAACAGTTCCCCTCTCGCCTGTACCTGACTGCAATACTCGAACATTCCCGTGCTGATACGCCCCCCTCGCAAACAGGTACAATGAATCAGCGTCGACAGGGAGGGTGAATGTTGTACGAGCGCCATGACGATAACCATCACCCGAATGGGGTCGCATCGTCCATGTTGGATTGGACTCGTAACTTTCCCAGTTTGCGCTGCTGATCTGATTCACAACTCCGCCGTCCCCTGCACCGACTTCGCCCACTACTGCTCCGTGCTTGGACAAAATGATCAATGTATAAGTCTGAATCTAGGTGTTGGAACTTACCGAACGGAAAGCCATGTGCACTGAACTCTGAAAGGCACCAAGGATCAAGATATAAAGCAGAAACGCTAGGGTGAATGCCTTTAAGAAACGAGACAGGGGCGATTGACGATAAACAGGTGCTCCAGTAGAACTTATCAGCGGTAAATTGGAGGAACCTGGGTATGGATTGTATGGTGGTGGTGGTGGTGGTGGTGACAGAGGCAAGACTGGAGAAGGTGTTGGGTGATTTGATGCTGGGGCGTCGATTGTTTCCCTAATCATATAAGGTCTAGAATCTGCGCTTTGGCTATCATATACGCCAGCACCTTGGCCTTCAATAGTCCCGTGCTCGATCTCTTGCTTTGTATCTGAGACGATGATCATTATGGGGAGCCCACCGAGTTTCCAAGACGACTTGCACGGAATTCTTTGGGCGGACAATAAAATCACCGAACTGTTGGACGGTTGGTCAAGGTAGCGCTATTGTTGGAAGGTCGTAGCAACCAAAAACAATTGCCACTAGGACACAAAGCCTCCCACCTGGCTCCTGGAGGCTGGGAGGTTGAAACTTTCAGTCTTGAAGCTCAACGGCGAGATGGTCTTCAACAGCAGTCAAGGTGCCTATTGCAATTGCTGCGGCGGTTATTTTGGTAGCAGTGCGCAGTCGACCGAGTCATGGTCCATGTCACCAACACTTGCCAACCGCGCATGCGTCCTACTGGACAGATGATGGTGCGGTCAAGGCTTATCACCGAGGCGAGTTGCGGACTTCGAACTGCAAGTTCAACAGGACCACTGGTGACTGAGTACACAAGTAGTAGTGTGGTCCTCAGACCTCTGGTCAGTGGTTCATATATCTCAGATATGATGATGACTATTCATTCTCGTTTGAAGGTAAGTTGTTCTCCCACTCTCATACCACTGAACAGTATGTCATGATTCCCTCACTGCTCTTGTTGACCTCGCAAACTGGACGCAAAGTGGGGCATTGTATTTCGGGCACTAGTACAAACTCAGAACTTCCGACGGCGTCCAGGTCATAGGCCACGTCATATACCTACCTCGTGACTGTTAAGTGTCTTCAACGCCTATGGGCTTTGTGTATCAAACATGGTTGAATTGACAACGCTTACACTTGGGCCTATAGGTGGACCTTTGACGTGACCCCGCCGTTCAAATCAACATTGCATTCATTTCTGCGAAAAGGGTACGACCAAAGAGAGTAATGACACAATTGGCGAGAGTCGGACCAGGTAAGCACACGAATAAAGCTGGAACAGGCACCTGTCCAGAGACACAGCCCATCTTCCCCACGTGTTTAATATGAAGGACAGACGTCATCTCCGGACGATTCCGGTTTTACTTCTGGTGCTATAGACGACGTCAGCTGGGTGGCTCAAGCATGGCGAGTGAACGATGAAATGAAATCGGGCTGCCAACACCTCGCACGGATCGGACAAGGGACCGCCTTTTGCAAATTCGTGAATATATGGTTGCAGCCATTCAGGGATTCACGTTGTGTCAAGCAGTCCTCGCCACCGCCTACCATGTGCTCTTGGGCCAGTGTTTTTTCAACAACAAGTATCCTGATTAGTGCGATGACACCTGAGCAGATGAATTTCATCCAGGCACCGCAGCACCCGATAGGTCTGCTAAGGGTTGCAGTTTACAGATCTTCTGATAGGCTTCCTTTTGTTTTATATTTTGCGGTACAACAGCTTAATATCTTGGATAATATCATGCCATTGGAAACCTGTACAGTCACTTTCAATCACTTTTTCGAAGTCTTGTGTATGTAATTTTCGAGATACAGTGTTTTGATTTTGCAACTGTCAAATGATAGGATCATCTTAGCTGAGGTTGTCGTTTTTCCACTACACCTCTTACACCTTATCTATCTCTTGCCGACATTGCGCTGATCAACAAGGTCAACAGGCATCACCTCTTGCGACATAATCCTAAGCCGTGTCAAACTAGGATACACTGTACATTTCAGTAAGGAATAATAGTGGTACATGTTCTCTTACCACATGTACGAATTTTCCACCCATATATTCCATGACAGTATTCCATGAATTTACCTATGATGAAGATCAAGATGGAAACGAAATAACCTACCACAGTAATCATCCTCGATGAGACAACCATGACGAGGCTGACTTATTGTAGTACAATGTGATAATCTATGAAGAAGTCACGAAACAATGGGGAAGTGCATTCTTGCCAACGATATTTATGGGATTGTCATGACTGTCGATCTGACCTGATAGGAAAGTGGTTGTAAGTGTTTCGATTTTACCGCCTGTGATCTTGTGGAGATGGAGCAGAGCGCAAATGAGGAGACCAGTTTCCTGCATTCTTGTCATTCGTGAAATCCATCCAAGACCTTCAGAATTTACTCATTCAAGGGCTAGCATAACAGCAACGGCTGCTTGGCTTCGACTCTTGGTAAGGGATTAAGAGATTGCTGGCCCTCGCAATATTTATCCGAGTCGAAGATCAAGCGCGTGAAGACTGTAGAGAGGGGATCGACATCGAGTATTAGAAAACAAATGATCCACAGGATGGAGGTGTTTGGTATCAATCAGTCAAGAGTCGGCAGGAGCATGCATCTTCATCTAATGTTAGACTTCTCCAGGATCCCATAAATTATATACAATTTGCTTGTTCAGTTGTGAATGAGTGCGATTCCCTCTGTCTCTCTCGGGACGCGGGAGTAACCTACATAATTACATGCCCTGATATTGAGGTTAGTAGGTTGACTAGTAACACATCATTTTTTATAAGCTTTCAATAGAAAGGAACTCACTTTCCCCGTTTTTCAGTGCGCCTAACTGCTTGGTCGGTGAAACTGGATCCCTGAGGACAGGCAAACGTAGTTGGCAGGTTAACCAACAATTTCTTCTCCGTGGAAGTGTGATAATGGGAAGCCCTTCAGAAATATGAGTTGAGGAATCCACAACCATTTCATTCACCAAACGGTTCGTGTTTTTGATGGAGTGTTAGCTGAATCCTCGTGAAGGAAGGCAACCTCTCAAATGAGACTGTAGGGCCGACGTAGGAGTGTTGCCCATCAGTGTCAGATTAATAAAGCAATGGTTTCACCGCCTGATTGGTTCGACCGAGACCACAACGGCGTCCCATAGATAAGGCCTTGTGTCAGTGAAAGACGCACGACCAAGAGGCCGAGGGGCCGCACATAGGTTCGTGGCCACATGGCATTAGCATGAGTCTGCTCTTCAGAGGATAGTAATCAAATACCAGATCTGAGCGATTCCAGTGGAGCTTGTTAGAAGCTAGGAAATGAAAAGATGATGTCACGCCAGGTAAAACGGCAGGACCCTGCAGGCGGACGGACCTTGACCTGTGCGCAGCTGAAGGGTGAAGGACTGATACCTCTGATATTTTTGGAAAGAAGAGCGCCTCTGTAGGCTTCCACCAGGAGGCGGAGACAGCATCATCCACACGGTATCAACGAGCACATCCAGCGCACCGTACTGATCACGAGCATGTTGTGGGCACAACACGCAAACAACTGCAGCAAGGCACCAGCCACAGACGCAAAGCAGTACAACATGACGCAATACTTTCATCAAAGGAAACTAATCATTTAGATCTCGTAATCGATCGAAGCAAAACACGCACCTAACGCAAGGCGTCGACGTCACCATTGTGCGCTTGTAAATCATCTAACACGCTGATATGGCGACATTAGCACCGTATTAGAACACGTGAAGGAACTTGCACACGCGCATTTCATCTGATTGCGATATGGCAGGACATGGTTGCGATTGGCTGCTCGAGCGTTTGTGCGGCGCGCATGTTCCCTGTAACCAGTAAGAGACCAAAATACCAAAGGAATATTCGAAGGGAAGCTAGTAAGCCTACTGGCAGGCTGCGAAAAGAACATTCCCACAGCCTTACTCGGCGGGAGTGCTCCCACACTGTTCAGGGCACAATGTACTCTGATCCTGATGTTATGAAATACAAAGTCATGACGTAGATGGCGCATACGGCCAAAATAGTATCGAAGAGACATGATCTCGTGGGGAGGGTCACAGCAAGGCTACCTGACGATGTCTCTGCGGTGGGACCCCAAGAGGAGGTACGGATCGGAATCGGGGATTTAATGGACGGCTGTCGGCGGATCGAAGGAAATGAAAAACGCGTGCAGGGAAGCAGGCAGGGTGGAGTGCCCGCCAAGCTACGGTGGCCATACAATGAAGCGAATTCCGTTGCGGGTTAGTGACGCCGACCGTATTGGTGATGATCACCGAACCCACACTGATAGGAGACTTGAATAAACGATAAGGCGATTTTGAATGGCGTGAAAGGTCCGCCAGAAGAACTTCCTGCGGCGTAGAGAAACACGAAGGTGAGGTGGATGCACTGGTGCAACGTTTGTGACATACCCTCCTAATGGTTGCCACATCGAGAGGGCTCGCGAAGAAGGCGACTCAAACGGAGCTGCAACAGCCAAGAGAGAACAATACCTAAACGGAAAGGCGGACATGATGAATCAGCCCGGTCTGAAGCATGTGCAGGAATGGGAGTTTTCCTAATTCTTCTGCGAGTCCAAACTATACTCCCAAACTTCAAGCAAACGTGAACAAGGTTTTGCGCTGTATCAGCGCCTTCTCCACGGCGCAGGCGTCGTCCCGGCGGAATATCAACACCTGCGCACTCGTGACATTCGAAATCGGTTCCTCCTTTCCCGCTCTGGTATCAAACAAAGAAACAAGACGTCAGATCGCATGCGCAGTCGACTTACGATCACGGAATCGCCTTCACCGCAATCGCGACGATGCGACGAATCTCCGGCTCGGACGCAAGGCGTTGATCGCGCGGTATGCATGGAAGGCAGCGAATACGGTGATCCCCGTTGCCTCGCTATTCTCGGTTTCCGCCCCCGCACCGCCCGGCCAATCAGAGAATGCGGCGGTTTGCACTGATTCCCCTCAGTTCAGCGGATCCGATCTTGATGCGGCGAGCTGCACGGGGAGGGGAACTTGCCAGTGGATGAAACGACCGATCATCGTCATCATCATATCTACAGGCCGTGACCGTTACGATTTGCAAATATGAAGTTTTGAAAATAGACACTAGACTCTGGGCCTGCCTGCGTGCTTGCAACCCGACCTGATTTGATACGCAGCACTAGGAACGAGTGAATTCGTGCACATTGTCGCTGACGTCGTGCAGGGCTGCCGCTCGCCACCCCTGGACAAGAAGTGAAACCCGCGGCGAAAATGGAAAGACTCGAGGACCACGGTGGGGTTTCGACTACTTTTTTTTTGTTCTCGAGTCGGCCCTGGGCATCACCGCACAGCACATAGTGCTGTTCAGCGGTTGTAGGGCGCCGTGTGAACCGATCGATTATTGCTGACGTCGATGCCAACCGGACAGTCAGGCATGTTCAGCAGCGCCTTCAATCCACATGTCGGATGGGCCAATCGAAACCTCGCCCTCCGAGATGAGATCATGTGTCGAGTCAAAATCAAAATCAACGCTAATTCAGCCTTCCAGGACTCGTGCAGAAAGCTTGCATCGATGAATTCATTGTCGTCATCATTGTGATCAGGGATGTGAGAAGAGTCCTGGGCCCGTCTGCCCTCGAAACCTCACGCACATGATGGGGTGACGTCCTTTGATGAGCAGCATCAAGTAAGGGTTAGTTACCTGTGTATCATACAGCTGCGGCACTAGAAACTCGAACGCCAGTCGATTGCATGCTGCCACAGTGTGGTAGGTTATGACAGCACTGGCAGTGGACTCGAGGGGTCTGCTAAACCGAAGAGTCCTGAATGACAGGGACATCAAAAATGCAGCAATGACTCTGCCATGACGTTTGTAAAATGATGTATGTATTGGAAATCAAATCTGCAGGTACGCACGTGCGAAAAGACCCCAAAGTATACATCGATTACCATCTTGTCTTCGGCCGAGCCAGCCAGCCACCTGTATGGACGCTGAACGATGAACTATCCCTGCATACAAAAGGTCACCGTGAGAGTCAACTTCACGCCATCTCATCATTACCATATGTACTAACCGAACAGACATAAATTGAAAGATTTTTTTTATAGATAATTATCATCACCCCAGGCGCCACCGCAAATCTCCCTCGGCGCATCACGAATAGCCTCAGTGTAAGCACCAGCTTATCAAAAAAAAAAAAAGAGGGACAAGAATACATACATAGCTTAGTTTTTTTTTTTTTTTGTGATGGAGCCTTGGAGGAAAACGTTCTGCACGAGTCTACTCGTCATGACGACGACGCTGATGGATGATTTCGAATGATGCTATGTATTCGTCACAGGGCTAAAACTACAACATGGAAAATTTGCTTCAGACACACTTGACCGACCAGCTAGCTACAATTTTTTTTTTTGATTCGTACTGAAGGAGAGAGAGAGAGAGAGAGAAAAGCCCGTCCGTTCCTGAAAAAAAAAAAAGTCGAATTCCTTTGCTTTTTTGTTTTTGTTTCGCAACACGGACTTCGAGCGGCACTTGTTTGCGTTGTGTGTTGCAGTGTGTGCGGTGTCGACAGTTCATGCCAGGTCTCGCCAGCAGTAAGATGGGGCGGATGACCAGGGTGCGACCCAACTGGGAGACGGAAGGTAAAGGGGGAGTATTGTTGCCCTGGTGGAAGGATCGCTGAGCCAGAGACGGGGAAAAGGAAATCTATGAGATGCGATACTGATGTAATATCGAGAATTGCATATGAAACAGAGGGAAATGCATGCGTGAGATGAGTCGACAATGTGGAGTGCAGTGCGGAGAACAAGGGGGGAGGCAAGAAGCGAACTTGAGCCATGCAAAATACGAAACATTGGTTAGAATGCATCAGTAAAAAAAATCAGCGTTCTCACCTGTAGACTGCAACGGTGACACACAACACGACAAGAGGGGAGAAAAACAGACGGCAACGAAGACAGCAAGAAGGGAGGGGACCGATCGGCAACGAAAAAAACCCAAGAAAAAAAAAGCTACAGGTGACCGCAAAAGAAAACCAAAAACAACCTAAAGCCAAAGAAGGTGAAAGACAACGGCAAAGGGGGGGGGTATAGGATGGAGAAAGTACAGATGTGCGCAAGGTCAGTAGAGACAGCCACGGGGGAACAGAACGATCACGAAGCACGAAGCACGGCGCAAACCCCTCATTCATTCACTCACCCTTTCTGCACACTCACACCAACTGCCATGCCGCGCTGCACACCTGCACCCCCCCGCGCGCCGAACCTCGCCACAATCTCTCTGGGCAATAATCCAACGTTCCCGCTGTCGCCCTTGGAGGAGGTGGAGGAGGGGGTGCCCAGGTCTGCACCGCCTTTGCGTTTGTCCGCTGCAGCGACTGCTTCGAGAAGATCGTCTTCGGGGTCTTTTTCGCCTTCCTCGCCTTCTTCGCCATCCTCGCGGTCGTGGTCGTCCTCCTCATCCGGGGCGTCGACACGGTCAGTGCGGCGTTCCCGGCGCGAGCGATGATGCCGCCGCCCATTCGAACGGCCCGAATCGACATCGACATCCATATCGGCGTCACCCTTGGCCTCGGCTTCAGCCTCCGCCTCCCCATCTTCGCCATCTCCGTCGACGCCTCCGTCACCGTCACCATCGCCATCTGCGTCCTCTTCACCATCTGCATCCAGATCGCCCTCGCCCTCGCCCTCGCCATCCATATCAGCGCGAACGTCGGCATCAGGATCGCCGTCTGCACTGGCACTGCTCGAACCGTCGCTCGGTCTTCGGCCTTTGACACCTGCACGTGCGCGTCCCATGCTAGCCTTGCCTGGTCTAATGCCAGCTGCACCGGATGACCCGGGGGCCGTGCTCGACCCAGATGGTTTTGAGGGACGATCTTCTTCGTCAGGAGGGAGAGTCTCAATAGCCGGTGGGGGCGATGGAAGCGGGCCTTCGCCGCCCAGAGTCTGACGCTGGATCGCGTGTGTATTATCCGGTCGATGGCCGACGACACCTGAGCCCCCCGACGAGGACGATGGACCAGGCCCACCCGTAGACGACAAAGGTGGCGTATTGTGTCCGCCGTGCGAAGAGCGCTGTGAGGGGGATGACCGGCCGTGCAGATATGACATGTGCGGGTGGAGATGGGAGTGGGCTGGGCTGGAATGGGGATGGGGATGGGGATGGGGAGATTGAGATGGGTGGGGCTGGGAAGTCGTGTATCTGTCTCGTTCTCTGTCTCTGTCTCCGCGCTCCCGTTCCCGTTCCCGTTCTCGTTCTCGTTCCCTATCGCGATCACGCTCACGCTCACGTTTAGGCCCAAACCCCGATCCAATCAGCTGTGTCCCGCCAGGCCCGACTCCTCCGTTCCCATTCGCACCGCTCGTATTCACGAGTGCATGCGCAGGCACGGTATCGGTCCTGGAGACACGCGCAGGCATGGTATGGGCATGCGTCAACGCGTTTAGTCCCTCTCCTGCCTGAGGCACGTTCGCTGCACCAATGTTGGCAAGGGTCGGATTCGCGCCAGGAGCAGCAGCAGCAGCAGCAGCAGCACCGATCGTGCCTCTCCTCTCGACTCTTTTCATTTTCTTCCTGCATCTATCGCACACGGTGCCAGGACCCTCGGGCCCAGGACCCCACTTCTCGACGCATTTCCCGTCCTTGTAGCGGCCTGCGAGACCGCACTGGCGGCAGATGCGCTGGCCCTGGGGATTGGTGGGTGGGTAGCTACCGTTGGGCATGCGGTGGACAGTGGGTTGTGGTTGGGTCTGGGAGAGCGGTTGGGGTGGGGGCTGGAGTTGGGCTTGAGGGACGAGTAGTTGAGTGGGGGGAGGGTGCGGGGGGTGGTGCGGTGCGCTGTGTGCGTGGGAGGATGTCGCTGGTGTTTGGGGAGGAGCCGCCGTTGAGGGTGGTGCAGAGGGCGGTAAGCCATTCGCTACGAAATTGTGACGTGAGCAAACGGGTTGCAGAATTTTTTTGCCCACGAGAGGGACAGGACACACACCTGAGCCAAGCTTGCCCTTTTTCGTAGGGGCACCTGTGACGGGCGGTGCGAACACGTGGGTCTGATAGGCCCTCAACTCGCCGGGCTGGTCTAGTGGACCTATAGTGGAGGGGGCAGCGAGTGTCCTCGCAGATGGACCGAGATGTGGATGATGATGTGATGGCGGATGCTGGTGGTGTGCGAGTACGATACGGGGGGACTGTGGTTCGTTGCGGGGGCGAGGGTCGTCTGTGGATGCTTCTAGGAGCATTTCGTCGATGGAAAGAGAGCGCTGAGATGAGCGAGATGACGAGCGAGAATGGGTAGGGTGTGATAAACGTGCGGGGTATCCTGATGATGATGCTGGCTGAAGAGTGGGGATGGGGCGGGAGCGTGAAGACGAGGGCTGCTAGGATGTTATCAAAGGGTTCGGCGGGGGGGAAAGGAGGGGACGTACATGATGGCTGTCGTAATCAAGACGATCAGTCTTGTGTCGTTTTGAGGGAGGAGCGGAGAGATATGGGGACTGATCGTCGAAGCTGCCCGATCGAGGCCTGACACGTGCTGATGACGGAGTGTTTGTTTGTGGAGGAGGAAGGGACGAGGAGGAGGACGAGTGCCTGTGGTGTATGCGGGGGTGGGATGGGGGGACGAGCATGATGGCAGGGCTGGTTGCGGACGGGGGTGTGTGGAGAGAGCCCTGGTGGTGGGGGGGATGCTGGCCCAAGGCGGGGATGGGTGTAAGGACGAGGGCGCCGCCACCCTCTGCGATGGTGCGGGCAAAGGAGGCCCTTGCGTGGTGGGCGTGAATGTCGAGGGCGACGAGATATTGATGGAACTCGTCCCAGTGGTCGCTGACGAGCTGTCTGCGGGCCTCTGCCTCGTTGTAGGTGGCCTCAGCCCGTTCTGCACGGGCCTCCAGGTCGGCAATGAGGTGGTCGGTGGGGTTGGGGGACGAGGAGGACTTTGTGAGGAGAGCAAGCTGTCGCTCGACGTTCTCGAGGCGTTTTCGGGTTGCGAGGAGCTCCTTCTGGAGGGCCTCCTTGTCGTGGTAGCTGGCGGAGAGAAGGGCGGCGAGCTGGGAGTAGGGGGTGGACGGGGGGGGAGGAGGGGGCGACGAGGACGCCATCGCTGGCAGTGTCTGGGGAGAGACGGACATCGGGGATGATGACGTCGCGAATAAATACGGGGCAAGACGCAGGACCACGCTGCGTCCGAATGCGGCAATGGATCCCGGGGATGGGACCCCAGCAGCGAGGGGCGCGTCCCAGCCTCGTGTCGGCGCTCATCTTGCATCGCCATGCACTCGCCTCGCGCTCGCTGGACCGTCCGTGTGTGGCGTGGCGTGGCGTGGCGTGCCTGCCACACAAAACACATGTTCGCCTTCTTTCATCTCCCCGGCCCTGCAACCACCCACGGCCACGTCGCCCGACCCCCGCCAGCGCCGACTCTCCCCCCCGGGCATGCCCGCACCGCCCCCGTGACGTGCGAACGGGCAGCGGCACCCGGCCCGCCGTCCGGGGCCACCCTTGCTTGTCCTCGAACGCGACGGGCGCTACGCCCTCCTGACGAATCGGACGTGCATCCCCGACCAGTGTCGGGCGTATCCAACCGACGCGATCAGGAACCGATGGTGACGTTGGCTGCATGCACACTCCATCCCCCTCCCGCACCGCGATCACCTCATTACCCCACCTCACCCCACGGTGCTGGGAGGCGTGTCATCCTATCCACCCTTCCCCGCAATCGCAATCGCAGTCGACGTGCACATCACGCACCCATCAGATCCCACCACCGGGTGAGTGAGCACCCAAATTTAATTCCCTGCATTCTATGTATATCTGTCTCACGCTTACCCTGATGATATCATCGTCCATCCATGACGCACTCCAATCTCGAGATTATCCGATACACCAACACTGATGCGATCTTCCCTCGACCCACGCAATAATCCCACTAACAGGACCCGTTAGCATGATTTATACACTCAGTGCTCCTGTCGATCACTCGCACAACTTACATATCCAAGCCTACTACCCTCCCCCCGATACACACGGAAACCAGGTGTCAGGCCCTTCTCCGAGGTATAGGTCAACCGCGGTATCCGTGTTGGATCACTACCGGTCCGGTATACATATTTAGGCCAGCGCGAACTCGTCCCCCCCTCCCGACCACCTGTCCACGAACCACACCCTCGTGTATCCGACTTACCCATACCATTATTTTTGGTGGCCCGCGTTCGTCCGCACGAACAGTAATCCCCCAGCCCTCACTGCGCACTCAGGGTTCCCAAGCTCATCAGTACCGCCTGAACTGCCATGATCCCACGCTCTACGTCCGCCCACAGGGCATCGCCTTATTACATATGTACTGCGAAAGCGTGTGCCAAACCATACTCATCTCTCTGCAAACGTGCCTCTCGAGGCTTATATTGTCTATGCTGAGGACGAACGAGCCCCAGGTGCGCGTGTCCTCCCTTATGGACCACTGCCCACTCAAATGACCGTCAAGTTCCATGTCCACGTCCATGCCAACGTCCACCCACGCATGGCGAGCAGGGTGGACAAATTACTGGCGCTTGGAAGGCATATCAGTTCATTGAACACGTCATAGCCGCCGCCATGGCAATACATATACATAACACGCGGCCACCACCTCCATACAACACACTGCGCCGTGCGCAATATGCAGCCACAATCGCTCAAACAAGGTTTCACCTTAAAGCCCCCCACAAGCCCCATCTGACTGCGACGCTCGAATTGCATACAGTGTGTACTTAAAAATACCCCGAGCCATCGGCATCAACGCCACAGAGCGCTCCAGCTGCGAGATGAATGAAGCATAGCGATAAGTACATATGCACATACATCATGCTGTATTCCCCCGCCGCACCGTAATCTGAGCTTGGAGCCAGACACGTAACACCTGAGGTACAAGTTCCCGGGGTCCTGTGACTCGAGTTGCCCGGCGCCTGCAGTTGCCAGTGACTCGTGAATGCCAATGCCATCATTCCTTTCACTTCCATCCGGCCAGATATATATTTATCCAGCGTACGGCCGTGCAAAGAAGCCGGCGTGCACACCACTTAAGTTAAAAGGCTCAATGGTTTGTGCGGGAGAGGCATACACACCCTTATCTCGTCGCCGTATGCCAATCGGGAAGCGGCTGTGGCTGAAGAGGTAATCAGGCTGCGGGCCCCCCGCCCGCATACTACTATGTGGGTCCTTTAGCGGCGACTATGTGACCAACCAAGGAACGCCGGGGGGTGTCCTAGTATGTAGAATGCAGTTATCTTCATTCCCCACCCTCCCGCCATCCTGTAAGCATGTAAGCATGTAAGCGTACGCATGTCATTGTCAACGTGCACATTTCCACCTTGTTCACGTAGTATATGGGCATTAATAATAATGTCCAGGCGCCATGGTCGCCGAGGGCCCGTAGTACAATTCGGATCGGGTTTCCAGGTGCATACATAGACTCTCGATCCGAATGCGATATGGAGGGTCAAGTTGAATCCCGAGTTGAAAAGGGGGATGGGAAACGTCGTTTGTCAAGGGATTCGTGTGTGGTGGGATGATTGCGGCACGAAAAACCGTAGAACACCCGTACTGTGCAGAGGAAACCGATCACTGAGAGTCAAAATTCTATTGTCCTCCTTGTGACCAATCAGACTCGTCTGCAGTATGAATCACATATCATAGGCGACTGGAGGGACCCATAGTCTCGGTTCCCCTTACCTGTAATTAAGGATCGCTAGAGGTTAGAGGTGCTGTGTGTGATCGCAAGAAAGAAGAAAAAACGTACCTAGATGCATCATGCAAGAAACCAGTCTCTCCGATATCCCAACTTCAAGATGGGCCTGCAAACGCCGGGGTAGTAACCAGCACAGATTATTTCGGTGAGGATTATCGTGCTTTCTGTTTTATCAACAGCCCCCTCACATAAATAAAAGAACCAGTCATTGTACACAGAAGAGGAACAATGGCAAGGGATACCGTAAAGTCACTCACGGACCCCAGATCGTAGTTCTCCCGAACTATCGATAATACGCATGATGGACGAGGACCAAGGGAACCAGTGGGTACACGCAGGACGTTTTGCTGCGCCCGCAGTGACAGACTACTAGTATATGATCTGAGGTAAGCGATTTCTATCGAAGATTCAAAGAGAGGTGAATTTATAACGCAAGGACTTACCAACGCGAACACTCAGCAGAGTCACTTCAAATCGACAATAAATGATTCCCCTGATATAAAAAGAAAAATGATACCATGTATTGCCCACGCTCCACTGGCCATTGTACACAATTGGAGGACCATGACAGACGCTGTCGACCCGAGATTGTGGAACTGGCAGATACGCAGCACTCAGTTCCTCCGTGACTTACGGAGCGTGGGTAAGAACCTGGTACAAGCAGCTTGCTTCGTTTGGGCGAGGGCTGTAGCAAACAGGATCGAAAACGAAAAAATGGTTGTCAAAAGAAACGATGAATTTTCTAGTACGTGGAAGGTCTAAACTTACCTCCCAGGTTGAAGAGCATCCAGTGCACATGCTGCCAACTCGACACTTCAGTCTCAATTCAGTCTTGGAAGTCTGCTCAGACATCATACTAGTAGTTGATCCGGGCCATTATTCGGCATGCTATCATATGTAGAGTTTTTACCCTTCCTCCGATTTGATGTGAAATACAATCCACTGTTGGAAGCTTGTGGTAGCTGGAGATAATCGCGATGGTGATGACGATGGAAAGGTGTACTAGTGAATCACTTTGAACGAGCCTCTTGAAGGTCAGTAAAGACGAAAACCAGTTAGATATCCCGCCCAACTTATCAAGAACCAATCGGGGATGATCTTGAAGCTAGCGACAAGACGTCAGAATCAATGATGCAAGAAAACGTGAAGTTCCATGGGGTATGACGCTTTACATCGGTATCGTGACTACTGCCGATGTCTACAGGAACCTAAATTACCAGTACAAAATTAGAAATAATCAAGAAAATGTACTATGTATAACTGAAACGCATAAGCTGATGTCATAAGGTTAGTTAAAAATGAAGCAACGGAATGCAAGCAGAACAATGTCCTGGGATATGAGGGCAACGACAAGCACGTAAACGATTCCCTTTAATTGGGGTTCACCGAGTCAGAAGGTTCTGCTTGTGGCGCAGGTGTATTCGGCGCATCTCTATAGCTCTCGTTATCCAAAATATTCTCCACCTTCCCGGACTTCAGCTCGCCCATCCTGTCGCGGATGACCTTAGCCATCTTGTAGGTCCTGTAGAGGCCTTGGGTGTGGTCTGGTTTCCAGCCGTCAGGGAGACGCTCGTACTTCGCCCACTGCCTCAGTGCACTAAGCTCGAGTCCTTCTGTTGCGGCCTTCCGACCACCCAGGACACCGATGGCAATAGCCATCTCACCGCGCGCAATTTCTGCATGCACACTGTTCAGGGGTGTCGCGATTTCTCGCTTCACCCGAATGTTTGCAACATCCAGTAAAGTGATGCGCCCGGGTATATAATGGCCTCCCTGGAGAATGACGTGCTTCAACAGGCTGTTGTCTGGGCATCTGGGCGCATATTCATCGCCTTCCCTGGCATCGCGATGGAAGAGGGATGCATCGTGTTCGATGAGGTTGTGCCTTGCCAAATCGGCCAGAGATATCCTGCGATACTGGCCAAGGATAAGCACAGCCCCGAAGGCCAAGATAAAAGCCAAGGGATAGGATAGACTGTATCCCTCCCTGAGAGCGCGAATAAGATCGAAAGCAGACAGGTCTTTTCCATCACGGGGTCTGACAAGGAACGTATTGAGAACAGGGGTACTCTGAAGGAACGTATTGCTACTTACAGGTAGCCGTGATTAGCAAGGGCGTTCAGTGCGGGACAAGGCGATCGAGCGTCACCCTTGTGAGGATGACAGTAATCATGACCTTCGCCAACGACTGGGCAGTGATGTCCTCTGTGTTCATGATGTTGTGCTGTCGGTGGGCTTCCTAGCGTGTTGTTTGAGTGGGTTGTAGACATGGTAGTAAGCCAAAAGTGGAGGGATGGGGTTAATGCGAGACGATTGGAGAAACAGGTCGAGATTTATATGGATGTGGGAGGAATCTTGTGTACCTGAGAGTGGATGGCAAGCGGAGGTTGATGTCTGGCGACTCTTATACCGAGTCGGTGCCAAATTAGCTCCCGTGATCAATCAGGGGAATAACGTACACATAGGACTTAGGAACACAGCAACAATGATCAAATGACAAAACTAGCTCCCTCTACTTTTGGCGGTCTCGAGTCCTGTGTTGCTTCTGCAGCGCCCGCCAAGTATGATTCCGACACCGCTCATGCATTTTACACAGCACGAACACCAAAAAGACGGCTGGTGCGACATGCTAGTCTAGCAGGCCAGCTGATGGAAAATGGTGGCACCCTCTTGTAATAGCTATTTGAAAGTGCCAGCAGCGTCTGGATCAAGGCCAAATTGGAAATGCGATTGGAAAGCTTGCCATAATATGAATAATCGGTTGATCTGAAATCCCGAGCTGGCGAGAGTCTGCGAGTCGAAGGTCGACTAAAGATGGCTGAAGTCACCAGTTCGGGTGTCAGATAATTCTGGGTCAGCCATCTGATTGAGCAGCCACATCGTATCGCTGCCAGTGCATAGCGATGCTACGTTGTTTGGTAGTTATCACTTCTCCTGATACTGTGAATGACTGGACGTTGCACTGCATGTGCTGGCATGATGTCCATATGGTTGAGTCCATACTCGTGGGAATATAAATAAAATTTTCTTGCCTTACTTCCCTTCTCCAAAGAACGCTTTCAAATCATCCTTTCATATATCGCTTGCCATATCGTACAGTGTTTACGAATGCACCGTGATCTAAAATCAGGATGCTGGTGAGTGTCCTGTCAGTGGCCCCGTCACCTGGCTTTCAACACACTGCACAGCCTGTGACGGAAAAGGAAACCTGGATTATCACAATTGCTCGCCCTGCCTGACACTCTTGCGAGATTTAGGACAGCCACCATTTCAACCTTATCCTGACCACGAAGAATATACCATGGACTATGATCGGGGTGTTTTCAATACGCCGTAGGCCCGTACGCAAAGCTTCCGACTTCTACTAACCTTTAGGATGAGATGCATAATACCGATATGCTTACCATGTACACTACCCTGAGTCCAAATGACTCCTTCGTAATTTTCCTTTCCACTGATGGCCGGCCTGACGTGGCGGCGCCGGCTTCCTCAAAGCGGGGGTTTCCAAACGCCGACTGTTAGCGATTGGGTTTTCCCTGCTCGGTACCAAGTGCACTGTCACTCCTGACTTTTAAGTATAAGTCTTCAGGGGTTCGGCCATGGCAAAGTTGCCATGTTTTTAGCATTGGCAGCGTAAATTATCGTACTACATATCTTGATTGCTCGTTTCACGGTTATTGCAGGTAGAGTCAATGTTCTAACCTTGGAAAGATGTGGTTAACGAAAAAACTTTCCGACCAGGCGCAACCCTTATTTCCTAGGACTGGTGCGATAACCATTGCTATTGCACACTAGCCTATGGCATAATACATGAGTATGCATGTCATCATGGTACAGTTTCGTGACCGAGCACTTCATATGTAGTGTCACATTGTGTCTGGCTCCTCGACCACTTGGATCGCTGATTAGGCAGGGGTCAATTATTAATTATTAAATTAAACAAGTCATCCAACACCTTAGGCACCAGTTTTAGGAGGTTCCCACGGTCTTCAGATAGGGTTTCTTTGTAGGGCGAAACCTATCTGAAAGACTCCCTCCCTCGGCGTCATCCTCACCAAGTTCCTGATATAGATGCGTGCGCTTTCGGACCCTCATTTTCAACCCTCCCAGCGGGTTATCGTGATCACGCCTGGATATTTCGTCAGGGTTGGGCGTGGCCCACTGTCATCCATCGCGCAAGGGAGGCTCTTCCGAGGTTATTTGCAAACAGCAGTTGTTGTGCTATGTGCGGATTTCAGCATCACCCCTGGCCCTCTGTGCTCCACCGGAGGAGGCTCTTGGGAGGATCCATATGTCACGGTAGCTGCCCTTCACACTAGTTCAATTCGGAGCAACAATATGTATAACGGGTCTGGTTAAAGGACATCATGATGTAACGCAGAAATGAAGAAATACAGAAGGCGAGATGCAGCCACTGCTGTTGAAGCAGTTGCACAGGAGTATATGTATGAATAATGACAACAGAAAGACGGAGGGATCACGAGCGGCGTTCATTGTTCCGGGACGATGAACAGGCACCGCCGAGGCAACGACCTCAGAGATATCAGTATCAGAAAAGAGAAATTGGAGACGCGCTCGACAGTAGGCATTCATGTACCTCTGGTGTTTGCGATACTACCAGCTGGCAGGTCAGATGGATCTGACGTGACTTCTGGGTGGGTCACAGTGGCCCCTGCAGATGCAAGAATTCCGCGATCGTGCCATACGCGACACGCACGTCAACGTACATCGTATCCTCAATATCCTCGAGGATCTGAGTCTAGATGGTGTGGTGTATGCAGATGGCGGCGGGGGTTGATACAAGAAAGAAATGGATGGATGGAACGAGGGTGGAAATTCTGAAAGAAATCATTGATTGGATTAACGATCCCAACCGTTTCATGTGCCGCGGATCTTCTGGCTTTACGGCCAGGCCGGCAGGGGGAAATCTGCCATCACTCGCACCATCGCGCTGCAGTACAAAAATGTACGGGGGATTTATTCATTTGCACAACTTCTTTACTCTGCAAATCCCGAATGTACACCTTATTATCTTCACTACCCACAGACAATCCATTTTCTTCCTGTGACACTGAAACAGGCAGCGATGCAACATTTCTCGTTGCGGTGGCCCAATGTATGTCTTGAGGCAACGCGAAGTGTGGTAGTCCCACAGCTCGATCGCGCTGTCGTGGGCAGTCGACAGAATGTATTTTAAGTTGGGAGAAAACTGGACATGTTGGCTAGGATTTGTGGTTGGGCGGGGTCTATCAGCGTGACATGGAGGAAGAACGGGGCACACCATACAGCGTTGTGTCCCTCTGCAAAGGTCTTGAGACATTGCCCTGTCGTTTGTGTTCCATATCCGTCTGCACACGGTTATCGCAGGTTCTACGACAGGGGATGGATAAAGCCTAAAGGGACGTACATTAGCCTATCAAGAGAGCACGACATGATCAGGGATGCGTCGCGATTGGAGGGCACGGCAGTGACGTAGTCGAGATGGGCATTGAGTGTTTTAATGCATTTTCCTGTAACCATGAGCATTCTCGATCCCAAGGGAAGACCACATGAAAATGCACCTCTGGCGATGTTCCATATACGCACGTCGCCTTCGCGCCCACCGGAGACTAATAAGGTCGACGCAGTGTTGTAGTTGACGCAGAACACGAAACTTGTACGTCCCCGTAGATGTTTTGTTGTCAAGCCCTGAGGGGCACACCGATCATTTCCATGTGCTATACATGGGTAGTAGAGCCGAACGTACAGTTTCGACGTTCCATATTCGTATACTCGTATCGTCCGATGCGGAAGCCAGGTATGTCCCATCGCTCGACCATGAGATGTCTGAGAGACCTTTTGTGTGCCCACTGAGGTTGCGGATTATTTCTCCTGTGAGAGGCCACCATATTTTGACAACATTGTCCGCAGCTGCGTGTGTCACACAAGACGTGAGCCATATGTACAAGAAACCCAAGCATAGCGTCAAAGGGGAGACAAACCACAAGAAGCGAGAAGGGTCCCATCAGGACTAAACTTGACTGCGGATACGGACTGGGTATGTCCCCTGAGTGTATGTCGCAGTCTGTAGTTCGGTCTTTCGCGTGGAGCAGCCTGGATCTGTGCACCGGGAGGTGGCGGTGGAACTGCTGGGTGAGATTGAACGAGTGCAGGTGCGGGTATTTGCGGGTCATCTTCAGTCGTCTGAGATGCATTATCGTCATCTGTTGTTGATTCGTCCATGCCTCTCGTGGATTCATGTGGAAGGGTGATACTAAATTAGCAAAATACCGTGCTGTCAATCCTGTGTGATTGCGAGTACGAGGATGGGAAACAAATGTAGATACCTCGTCAGCCCGCAGAGGGACGAAGAAACAGCCAAGAAAGGGATACAACTGAAAGGAAGCTGATTACATAAGTGTAGG
>Ga0307516_10000223_pt1 | contig 73381 bp, 85 predicted proteins | sample 19_EM_MG_FD_203310 | JGI IMG/M metagenome (GOLD analysis project Ga0307516, IMG submission 203310) | Populus trichocarpa ectomycorrhiza microbial communities from riparian zone in the Pacific Northwest, United States - 19_EM | ecosystem: Host-associated > Plants > Roots > Unclassified | place... | reverse complement strand
AGGTATGGGGATCATGCACGCGTTACCTATAGTATGACTGACAGACACGATATTACAGGGTATCTAATCAGGCCCATTTCCTATGGAGCAGATATTGTTGGTGCGCAGTGAACCGGTCTCCCAAGTTCATGGACCATACTTAACCGATTTTTCTGTGCCAGTTCATAGTGCTACTAAATGGATCGGGGGACACGGAACTACCATCGCAGGTGTCATCATCGACTCTGGCACGTTCATCTACGACCTTCAATTTGACCTGGCACGCTTATCAACCTGCCACCTGTTCCAGGCAACTTTGATTGGGCGAAATCAGGCAGATTTCCCTCCTTCACGACACCTGCAGAAGGGTTCCATGGCCTCATTTACACTGAAGCGTTCGGCCGTGCTGCGTTCGCCATCAAGCTACGCGTCGAGGTATGCCACATGAATTAATATCATACTGCTCCACAAAGCTCCGTTAATCAAACTATGTCTTTGTTGCGAGCATAGCTCCTCCGCGATCTTGGCCCATCGCTAAACCCATTCGGGGCGTTCCTTTTGCTCCAAGGGCTTGAGACACTCAGTCTTCGTGGACAGAGACATAGCGACAATGCGCTCGCGCTAGCTCAGTGCGTCAAAATATTCGGCTAATCTAATCCTTCTTCGTCCTAGCAAGGTCTGAAGTGTTTTTTCCAGATGGCTAGAACAACATCCTTTTGTGTCATGGGTATCCTACCTCGGTCTGGAATCGCACGAATCACATACGCTTGCGAAGAAGCTTCTCCGTCCGAATGCGTTTGGCGGCATGCTGAACTTTGGAGTCAAGGGTGGCCTGGAAAATGCGAGAAGCGTCGTTGATCATCTTAGACTAGCCAGTAATCTTGCCAATGTCGGTGCGTTGAGATATTGGCTGTTCTCGTTCTGCTCTCATGTTGACATTGTGACATTGGTGATGATATGTAGGGGACGCCAAGACGTTGGTCATCCACCCAGCGACGACGACGCATTGGCAGTTGACGGAGGAGCAGCAGATAGCATCGGGTGTGACACCGGATCTCATTCGCGTATGTGATAACGATAAACTTCAATTTCGGATTTCATCCTCGAATCTTTTCCTGATGACGTGAATATTCCTACTAGGTATCGGTTGGCATCGAGGATATTTCAGATATCATGGCGGACTTTGACGCAGCGTTGAATCTCGTCCTTGGTGACGGAAAGTGAAAAGTGATTTTCAATGTAGAGTTCCCCGAGTTTGATCATCGGGACTTGGGGGAAAAACGAATCCTTGTTAGACAATGTTCAAGTCGAGGTCTTGTAACAGTAACGATAATTAGGGGCTGCATGTACCCCGTAATTATCCGGTTACGGCTGGAAGAGATCCAGAACGATCTACCCGTACCCGTACATCAACCCACTGAGGGGCCAACACAAAGGGGTGGTAGAACGGGAATCCTGCATGCACCTTGTGACAGTAGCTATGCGTCCCGCCAACTTCCTGCGACAACGCCAAGTTTAGCGGGACCTAACCAATTTATGGCAGATCACACATCAAATGCAACGAAACCCAGCCGAAATTTTACAAAACCCGTCTTTGCATCCCACTCCTTTCTCTGATTCTCAAAGGTGGCAATGCTGATATGTAATGGGAGGATGAAACCCGCGAGGATCCAAGATGAGTATAGTCGTAAAGAAAACTTAAACGCGATCCGGCTTTAGACCATCAGCTTGAAAAAGGGGGGTCACCTACATTGCCTGTTATAGGTACTTATGGGACCTCCGCCATGTATGGGTCAATATATCCCCCAAAACAGCAAATTTGCACACAAATATATCCATACATGGTAGATTCCGGCAATGTAAGCAGTCGACCTTTTTGCTGATGTCAAGTGACGATCCTAGAAATGGTCGAGCTCAAGTTCTGGGGAGACACTGAGTCAGGCCTCGCTGATGTTGAACCTCCTTTGTATCGGAGTCAAATTTGAGTCAAAGCAATATAAAGTTATTACAGCCAGGGTTTGAAAAAATTCTCCTGATATACACCCGCGTGCTCGACGTATCTCCTGGAGCAACATCGGAGTCTGTCTCTTCCCCGTCTTCGTCTTCATGTTCCTTCATCATCTTCCTCTGGACCTTCCGGGATCCCGGGCTACGTAACTCCGGTCTGGAAGGCGGTGCTTAACACCCAGGTCACATCACACCGGAGAAACTTGTCCGTGTCAGGACACGCTATCGAAGCTTCGATCCAAAACTGCCAAATTTTGGCACTACAGATCGGACAGCTTGACAAGTGTTCACGAGACAGGTCTGACCGCATATAGTATTAGGCCGCCATACATCGTCATCCACTAACGTCTCGGACAACATGGATGATCATTCCAATCTTCTCTTCGCGGCGCCCACAGCAGGAAATGGAAGTGTTTCTGATCTTGTTGCGCTGATTGTCAGTGCTGCTAAGAGTATCGAGGCTGAGTATGCGAAATCATCTACACCATCTGTGCCCTCGCTGGATGACCTCACGCCTCATCCATTGGACTCTCAGATCTCATCGGCCGCTTTAAGAGAAGCTACTCAGATCCTTGAGGGCGCTTGTACTCAGCTGTGTGCGACTGTAGCGCGCCCCCAACATACGATCGTAAACGTGAGTTCTCGCGTCAAGGTGGCTCCCAGAGTCCGACACTGACTCGCGGTTCAGCGCCTGATGCAGGTGAATCATGACACGGACTGTAATTACGGAACGCAACTCATTCTGGCCTGGGGATGTAGATTCACGAACCTCACTGCTTGCATGTAGCTCTCACTTTGAAACTTTCTGATATTCTCATGGAGGAGCCGAGCGGCATGCACATTGCGGAAATCGCGACAAGGACTGGTGTAGACGAAGAGAAGCTCAGCCGGATCCTACGTCTCTTGGCATCCACGCATGTCTTCCGTGAAGGTAAATTCTTCGCGCCCCTCTCGCTGTTCACCGTACGATAACCACTTTTGTTTTTTCAGTGAAAAGGGACGTCTTTGCGAACAACCGTCTGAGCATTCAACTCCTTGCCACAAACCCCTTGTCCAGTCTCGGTTTATTTGCGTTAGTCTAATGAGGTTATCTTTATTTCTGCTCCAAAGCTCACGTTGGGCACGATCATCAGTACCGAAGAAGTTATCAAGTCCGCTGTGGCGTTATCAGACGTTCTTCTCGATCCAGACTGGGGCCATTCTCAATCCCCTCGGCAAACCCCGTTCAACAGGGCGTATGGCCTCTCTGAAACATTCTTTGATTGGTATAAAGGAGTAAGTACGTCGCTGCAATGGCTTTCTGTCTCTCTCATACCATAATTACTTCTGCGAGTGCAGAGTACGGACGAAGGTGCGAAGAAAGGTGCCCAGTTCGCTGTGGGAATGATCGGTTGGGGAACCGCGATCGAATCCGGCGCAGTGGTGGCAGGTATGTTTCCTAGCTTATACCGAATCTTGAATCACCTTCTTTGTGATCAGACTTCCCTTGGAGGGAGCTCTCTCCGGGAGCCACGGTCTGCGATGTTGGAGGAGGGATCGGCACCATGATGATCCAGCTTGCGCACAGTTATCCACACCTTCAGCTTAAATTACAAGACCTGCCAGAGCGTGTCATGCAAGCACAGGACAACGTATGGCCAAAGGAGTGCCCCGAGGCTCTTAAAGACGGCCGAATCGAGTTCAAGGCGATGGATTTCTTTGCGGAGTCGCCTATCAAAGGGTGCGATATCTACTATGTAAGATCAACGTCATCCTGCGATGGGTATCGATCTCATACTCTCGATCCCGCTGCAGCTGAAGAACATCATGTACGTGACGAAGGTTCAATACTCGCACTTTTCGATATTTACCTGACGACGCGCTGTTCAGCCATGACTGGCCTGACGAAGAATGTGTGAAGATCCTTCGCGGCGTCCGCGATGCACTCAAGCCCACTAGTCGCGTCCTCATCCGTATGTGCAGCTTCTCCGCCAGTAATGCTGCCTCTTGACCAATAATTCGTAACGTAAGACGAATACGTCCTTCAACATGCCGCCCGAATAGAAGGAGATGAATCTGCCTTTGAACAAGCTCCTGAGCCTCTTCTTCCGAACTACGGCGTGGGGCGTATCCGCCAGTATCGGCTCGATTTGGTGATGATGCTCGTGTTTAATAGCAAGGAGCGGACTTTGGAGGAATTCATCAAGATCGGAGAGGAAGCTGGGCTGTCTTTCGTCAAGCTTTGGAATACGAGTGACTTGGGTTTATTGGAGTTCCGTTTGGAGCTATGATCATGAGTCCTGGGGTGAGCGAAATTGATTATAGATATGCGTAGTCTACATGGACGCAAATCATATGAGAAATACATCTATTCAGGCACCCAACAACGGACTGGGCACTCCACGCGCATCCATCCCGCTCTTCATAACCCGCGCCCTCAACCGTCCCTCCACCTCAGCCCACATCTCCATGCTCACCCTCCTCCCATTCTGAATGCTTCTTCCCCCGGAAGGAGACTGCAAAATCATGGACACGGACACCGCCCTAACAGGAAGCGGCGGGACTGGCGAACGCCCAGGAAGAGCCACCGACTCCGCTGGGCGCTTGTGTCGGTGCCGCGTGTGCCGTGGTAAAGGCGATGCCGGCCGAGCAAGTTTCCACGACGAGGAAGACGTTGTACTGGACAGCCGCTGGTGATGCTTCTGCCGAGTTCGCGCTTGTGTATCCAGGGGACTGGTGCCTAGCTGTGGCGGTTGAATTTGAATGGGTTCACTTGCCGTGCGGTTGTGCTTCTTCATCCGGGGATTCACGGAACTCACAAACAGGAGTGATGAATGCGAGGGTTGGCTGGGTGAAGACACGACGACGTCCACGTCCACGTCAAGGTTGACATTCAACCCCGGCGACGGCACCACTACCTCAATCTGCGGCGGTACCAGTGGTGATGGTGGTAGTAGTGTTTCTGGTACGGGTGGCGGCGGCGAGTCAAGCCCCAAACGAGTCCCCCTCCTGGAAGACACCGACAGCCTCGAAAGCATCCTAATCAGGCCTTTCTTCTTCCTCGTCTTCATCACAGGTATGACCGATGACGGAGATACCATGCCATTCTTGTCAGGGGACGGCATCTCCGTATGTGCATCTCCAGCAAGAGATTCTAACGTCTCGAGCTGAAGCGGAGGAGGCGAGGTGGAGGAAAAGGCAAGGAAGGTATATGTATCTTCTGAAGAAACGGAGTCGTTCTCTCCCCCGTCGTCGTCTTCGTGTATCGTCTCCACCTGGACTTGCGCCTCCGCAAAATGCGACTCTTGCAGAGTATCTCTCTCACCATCCAGACTCCATATTCCCAAACGGGGCGTTGACCTCTCCCCTTCTTCACTATCCTCTCCTTTTTCCTGGTCCATCCACGGCACCGCGCTGACGATCATCACACAGAACCGGCGTCTGTCGACCCTCGACTGGGAGAACGGGATTGGCGAGAAGGGGAGGTAGGAGTCTTGACTGTAGATGCTTGTCGCTGTGTACACGGTCACACCCGACACCGGGATCGGTATTATTGGGGTCAAGGGGATGTGAGTGTCAAGGTTGGATGAGGAAAAGGGCTGGGTGGTGCGATGGGAGGACCTGCCAGACGGACAGAGAGAAGAGGAACGAGGGACAGATCTAGAAGACGCAGAAGCCATCATCGTCCATCGTGTATGGACCTATGCAAAATCAAAGGTCAGTCTACATTTTAACAAGGTAAAGAGTTAGAGCAGTGCTCACCCCTTGGAGTTTGGAATCCAGACCACCCGACGTCGAACAACCCGAATCGAGTGGCGCCGGCAAAGGCAACGGCCGTGGCACCCGCGCGTTGGCCGTCGTTCGCTTCAAGCACAAGCTTCGCGAACTCGGGCTACTCATCGTCTTCGTCGTTCTCTCCTGATCCAGGAGCACTCGTCCTGGTCGACCATCACCAACGCAACGATGGTGTGCCAGCACCATATTATCGCAGTTACTTGGACCCTTGATGAGTTGCGTGAAAGCTAGTAAAAGTCAGTCAGAAACCAGTCCGACAAGAGGCTGAGCCAGCAGTCTCGATCGTGGTGGGTACTCAAGAAGAGGGGCGATTGAGGCCCAGGAGTAAGCAATGCATCATCATCATCACGGCACAGCTGTTAGCAATGCACAGGTTACAGTAATGAAGGCACCAATCTTTGTAAATTGTATACTCTAGATTGTTGCAACAAAAAAAGACTATATACACGACCGCAGTAATCAACAACAACAACAAAAAGACACGTCCATATGTAACGATTCTTCTAGAAGAATGAAAAACAATAAAATCCAACTCATATCGTATTGTAACTCCCTACAAAGAAGCATAAGACACTATCCGCAAGAAAGAAAAAGAAACACGCACATATCCGCGCTTGCCAATCCCCACTCCCGGTCGCAAGTATATTTCCCGCAGGACTCAGATCAATCGATATCACTATTCAGGTGGACCCATGAACCAAACGAAAACGTTCTGAAAAGACAACCGACGTACCCGAGTTTTTGTGCCCCTGCAACATACACTGCACAATCGCCGTCCTCGAATCCCAAAACTGTACCCCACGATCTTTTGACCCCGAAACGACCCAGTGTCCATCATGAGACACGGCGACAGACAACACATAATCCTGCAATCAATCAACACCAACCCGAAGATCATAAAAATAAAAATAAAAACGAACCTTGTGCCCCGTAAAGTTCATCGTACACTGACTGCCCTTCTCCCCATCCTTCCTAACCCCGCTCCCACTCCCCCCATTCGCAACCACCGCCCCTCCCTGCGCCGCAGCGGCAGCCTGCCCCTCCTTCCTCCCCTTCACTCCCCCACCCATCAACCCACTCACATCCCAATACTTCAACGTCTTATCCAAACTCCCACTCACAAGCCCCTTCCCATCTGGCGTAAAGGCAACGCTGTACACACTATCCCTATGCCCCCTCAATCGCTCCACAAGCTGCGCAGTAGCCACATCCCATATCCGAACCACGGTATCCAAGCTCCCTGCAGCCACAAGCTGCCCATTCGGAGAAATGGCGACCGAAGTCACGCCGGCGTCGTTGTTCAGCGAGTCAGGATCGTTGATCGTGAGCACTTTGGAAGACCCGTCGACCATGTCCCAGATTCGAGCCGTCTTGTCGCCAGAACCGGAGACGATGAGTCGGCCGTCGGCGGAAAAGTCGAGGGAGTAGATTTCTTGTTGGTGGCCGTCGAACACTGTACGGATGCGTTTTTTGGCGATGTCCCAAATCTGTAAAGAGTAAAGATAAAATAAACATCAAGAAAGAGGTGGATGAAGAATAAACCAAAACGTACCCGGATCTGTTTATCCTCCGCACCCGTGGCGAGATACTTGCCGTCGGGGCTAAAGCACACACTACGAATATATAAATCGCCCGCCTTGCCTGCAGATTCGTCAACGAGTACACTACAACGGCGCCATCAGCAAAAAATTCGCGCAAAAGCTGACCATGCCACAAACCATGTCTTTGCCCCCGTCTTGGTATCATAGATCTGAGCCGTACGATTACACCCCGTCGCAAGAAACTTTCCGTCAGCCGAAAATCGGACACAGCACACGACACTGTACGAAGAAGAGAAAGAAGAAATGAATCAGCCATTGGAGCGAAGAGGACGAAACATAAACGCACCTTTCGTGCATGAGTGTATGCACCAAGCTAACATCAAGCACACGTTTCGTGCCAGGATTGAACAAGGCGAACCAGTCGCTTCCCTCCTTCTTGTACTCCGGCGGCACGCTATGTATATCTACATCGTCCGGGAATGCACCCGGGCTGGACCCAATAGGCACGAGCTGCCCGCCACTGGGTCCCCCTCCGTGACTGGAGGGCGGAGGCTCCGACAGACCAGACGGGTTGGACGAGCCAGGTCCACTAGAGGAGTAGGGTCCGTGTGAGGCCGGAGGTGGTGGGAGTCCTGGACCGCTGGGCCCTGAGGAGGACGTGGTGGAAGGCGGAGGAGGTAGTTTTGGGGTGAGACCTGGACCCAAGGAAGGGCTAAAATGGTCTACATCGAATAACAACTGAGCGCTCCTAGTCAAAAATCCCACAAGAGAAACCTCGCACCTGGTCGATCAGTTTTCATCCTATCCTGTTTAAACCTTTTCGGATCTCTATCCGGCAAGCCACGCTTGAATTCCGGGTCTCCCATTCTCACATCAACGACCCCCCCTCTTGGTCTCTCCCTCTCTCGATTCTCAGCCTCACGCTCGCGTTCTACCCGATCCCTCTCTCGATCCCTCTCTCGTTGTTCCCTCTCGCGATCCTTGTCTCTTTCACGTTCGCGATCACGGTCCCGGTCACGCTCGCGGTCTCTGTCCCTCTCACGATCGCGGGGGTAGTATGGATCGTTGTTGTATGGTTGAGGGCCCGAGCCCAAGGGAAGGCCGCCGCCGCCGCCACCACCACTTCCCGGGGGTCCTCCACCAGGGCCCGAGGCTCCAGCGGGTCCAGAGATCCCGATAGATCCGGGGCCGACGATGTTGTGGGGGCCCAGTCCCTGGCGCAGAGCATGCAGTTCGGCGCGGAGCCGGTGCACCTCTTCATCATACTGGAGTCGGACTTGTTTATGCTGTGCTTCGAGGTCGAACAGCGATTGATGGATTTTGGTGAGTTCGTTGACTTGTGATGCGACTAGAAAAGAGAATAAATTCTGGTGAGGTGAGCGGAGAGAGTTTGTAGGTCGTCACCTTTCGCCTCGAGGTCGTCTCTCTGGTTTCGCAAAAGGCTCAAATCGGCGGTTGCAACGTCGAATTCGTGTCTGATGGCGTCGAACGTCTCGGTGAGTCTCGCGTGGACCTGTGCCGTGTTGGAAGCGGGGTTGGGTGGTCCGCTGGGCTGGAGAGTCCTATGCTGTGGGTGGGGGTGCATTGAGTATGGGTAGATGGCAGTGGAAGAGTGGGAAGATGCGACGGGAAGAAACGGCACGTGTGAGACCGTTCTAGACGCGGGGAGTGGTTCAGAAGCCTAGCTGCCAGCTTCCGTCCGACCTCGAGGATGATTTTCCGCTCTCGCCGCGGGGATGGGCGTTATACTCACATTATATACAGTGGAGGACGACATGGGGGGGTGTCGTCGGCGATGGGAGGAGGATGGGTATGGGGGGTGGAGGGAGGACGGGGGGGGAAGGATCAGAGTTGGGAAAGTTGTTGTTGATGGCGAACGCTGCTTTTATAGAAAGACGGAAAGGGTTCGGGGGACATTCCACTTTCCCACAGGACTTGCCGCCGGTACCGTTTATGGAAGTTTCTATCCGAAAGTGTCTCTTCCACCCCAGAACGATCAGATCCCATCGGGTGATGGGCGACCGCTCTTATCAGGTCACAAGGCGTCCCGACCCTCCGACGCTTAGACCTCCTTGCTGACACACTGGACCGCATCATGCATACTTATCGTATCCTTGGCGTATAATGGAACCAGTTCACCTTTTCAATTTGAACAAAAAACAAAACCAAGTGGCTGACATGGACCTGTCCAACAAGTCAAAGAACCCCCCCCCCAAAGCCTCCGAACCTTTCGCCACGTGGTTCGTTTGGATACAAGCCAAGGGTCGACCCCGCCCCGCCTTCCATCAAGGAATAGAGTTCAAATCAACGGTCACCTGCCTGGTCAATGGCCACTTGAGCCCATCTCCTGTTCTCCAAGAGTGACTCGGAGGAGAGGTCGATGCTGCTTCATCCGCCGTTGCCACCGCGGACGCTAGCGTTCAAGTACCTTGAACGACTCGGGCCTGACCATTCACGTCTCTAAGTATAGACTCACGGCCTGGCAGATTCCCCTGCATCAAGTGTCGACATTCAAGTACGTGTTTTCGACATCATGAAATCTACCCATCATACCAGTCAGTAGACATACAGACAGACGATGTGAAAACCGGAAGGAAGCGGGAAGCCGTACGCTCTCTCCATCCCGTACGTTCTCCTATCCATCCAAATCGTGCGCTCCGCATTTTCAGCCAAAACAAAAACCACCGACTAGAAGAGCTGAATCTGAATCTTGCGCAAGGAGGTTGAGTATCCACCTATCGCCCCTGTGACAGCCTCACATCAGGGCGCGGTGAATGAAATCCATATCATGTATCACAATCACGAGGACGTGAGTTATCTCTGCCAGTTCCACCACGATATCCCAAATGCGAATGTGCATCGATCACGATGCCTGCAGCATGGGGCCGAGGTAAGTGACCGATATAGCTGCTCTATTAGGGTGCTCACAATCTAGCTCGTACTCTGTACAACAGTTAACTTGGAAATATGACCCAGTCCACTGTCAGCGTCAGGAAACATTTTTTTGTCTCCGGACCCGCACTCTTATACCGGATTGATCCTTTCTGCGAGGAAACGCCGCGGAATGACGTGATAAGTATGCTATTTTTAAAAGGTCCTGGTTTTGCTTGAACTTGAAACCCCGGGCGCATCTGATGCTGATTTTGTATCCTTTAGCACGCTCATCACAGTTGACCCACACGCTCGCGACGTACTTCAATTGCGAGGTCTGTCGACGATGCCAGATGGAACCGCCTCACTTCCACATTTTCACCGCTCATTGGCACACATGTTACTGACCTTGAGCTTGGAATATAAAATAGACTGATCGTCAAGCTGCCAACCAGCCATTTGTGTCTGGCTCTCTCTCTTTCTCTCTCTCCAGGCCTATGAAAGTGCCTACATTCTCCGAGTCTGGTATCATCGGTCTGCTAGCCGTTGCCTTCACCATCCGACCCGCTCGAGCGGCAGAGCGGTACAGCTGGAATCGACGTGTCCAACTTCCAAGGCGAGGTCGACTGGTCTAGCGTCGCGGGAAACGGCGTTAGTTGGGCGTATATTAAAGCTACCGAAAGACAGTGAGTTGCCGCTATTCCGGTACCAAGTCGACGTCGAGTCGAAACGGATCAACACGACTTGCAGCATACACCAATCCGTATTTTTCCGACCAGTATATAGGCCCGGCGGATGCTGGCCTAACTCGGGGAGCGTACCATTTTGCGCATCCGGATAGTAGCACCGGAGCGGTTCAGGCGAATTCCTTTTTGGAGAATGGAGGTTTGTTCCTCTTCCTTCCTTCTGATTGTGGGGATTTGGGCTGACGTGTTTTTATATATAGGTGGATGGAGCGGAGATGTTAAGACCGCTGCTATGCGAAGAATCTAAAAAGCTAAAGGACCGGTTGGATAATAGGTATAACTCTGCCCGGCGCACTGGACATTGAATGTAAGTACTGGGAACACGGGCCTCTACTGATTTTGTTTATCTGACGACCGCTCCACATGTTTTGTAGACAACCCAAGTAGAAGCGAGTGCTACGGCCTCTCCGCGTCCCAGATGGTTTCTTGGATCGCCGATTTTTCTAATGCGTACCTGGGTGCGACCGGCGTGTGAGTCCCGATCTTTCCCGCCGGTTTCAACGATAGCTGATTTGATTCAAATTCAATCCTAGCTATCCGAGTACGTCTTCTCTCCCCTTAAATCATGATAACTTGACTATTATTATGTACAGCCATCTACTCGACGACGGACTGGTGGACGACCTGCCCCAGCAACTCGGCTGCGTTCGGATCGACGAACCCTTTGTGGATCGCTCGTTATTCGTCGAGTCATGGGACGTTACCGGCGGGATGGGCGTGAGTTTTGGTTCTTTATTTTATTTTTTCTTGTGCGTGTGTGGGTGTATGTCGGTGTCTTGCTTTCATTTCTATAGGACCTTCACATTACTTCGAGTTTGCAAGCGTAAGTCTGATTTCTCCAAGTTGGAATTGACTTTTGATCTCTTTCTTCTCTCAACCAGTTTCGCGTTTAATCCTTGATTCAAGAGGGTGTTGTGAGATTAAGATTATTGGTCATATGTAAACAGTCGAGATGGAATAGTAGTAGTCGCGGTAAGGGCTGTATTGGAATCTAGACCGATGTGTGAGTTTATGCCTCTATGTCGGGGGGGGGTTCCGCTTGTGACCGGTGAATGCGGTAAAACTGTTTTCGTGAGGTACTTGTGCCAAGCGGCAGGACCCAACGAAATGACATACGAATCCAAGGAGATTTTTTTTTCAAGTGAATGATTCGTGCTTGCAGTGAAAAGGCAAATTGGTCAGCTGGCTCCGTCTTTTTTCTTAGGACGGCGCAGCCCACCACGGAGCCTTCGACTCGTTTGCTGTGGTAAGTACGCTCAGGGGGAGAACCGGGGACCCCCAGCGACGTTGACCACGAGGCCCGGGTCAGGAGTCGCCTAGAATGTTGATGAACCAAGAATTTCAAACGGTGTAATCTCGCCGCAAGGTATCCCTTCTGTCCAAGGCCCGGCTGCAGAGCATAATCAAATTGCGCCAAAACGAGCTCGAGACAGGCAAACGATAGAAGCATGTTCTACACATCTTTTCTCCGCTTCTTTCGGCGTGTAGTGTCCTCGTCCTCCGGTTCTGCTTCCTCCAAATCCCCTCCTTTCAAACCTTTCATCTTTCTCGTCTGCAATTTGTTCAAGTCCTGCTTGCCGACATGCAGGCGTCCCCTCAAGTCGCCCATCTCGTCCAGCTCGACGTTCTTCCGTTTCTTTCCTAAACCCTTTTCGATATCCGTCTTTTTCAGTTTCGGTCGTTTCATCGCTTCCTTTAACAGCTCCGAGTCTGCGGGCTGGTGCCGCCGGAGCGTCAAGTCGAGGTTTGGGCCCATCGGTATTAGCTCAACTCGGGGAATGCGGGTACCGGAATTCAAGAGGCTGGCGGTGTATGTTCGGATATGGACTTTTGGGAGCGAGGAGAGGTCTTCTGGGCTAGTTTGATTTGGGAGGGTGGCGTTAAGGGAAGCGTTGTTGAGAGAGGCGGGCGTGGGGGCACAGGATACAGATATGACGTGTTCTAGGCCAGTGAGACATATTGAATCGATTATTTCGCCGTTGAAAAAAGACAGGAGCATGGATTTTAGTTGAACGTAACGCGGGTGGGTGTCGAAAAGTTCGGAGGCGAAGTGCATGAGGGGTTTATGCCCTGGTGTTGATTTGGGTGTCTATTCTTCGTGTGAGTTGCATAGATTAAGTGGTAAATGTGAAGAAACAGACCTTGAAGCTATCCATCCCGGCCCAGCTCTCAACTCCCACTTCCAGCATATCCAATACCCGTCCATCAAACATTCGCACAAAGGTCAAGCCGTTTGGTCGTTTCTTGGTCGTTTGCCCAACAAGAAAGAGCGAAGCGTCATTTTTTGCTGACCAGAACTCTAATGACGAAACTGAGGTCGAAGCAGCGTCGAAAGGATGTATCACATTCTTCTTGGAAAACGAGATTGCATTTGGTCGCTTCAAAGCCATCTGAGGTTTATGTATCGGCATTTGATAGATTATCCATGAAAATTATAAACACGTACCAGCTCACGCATTACAGCGTTGAGAGTCTCGCCTGTGTGGGTACCCTTCACGAAGATGGCCGTCCGTTCATCTTCGACTTCTTTTGGGAGTCGCGCATCCAAAACACGTTTTGCACGGGCATTTTTTGGTTTTCTGGGAGGATATAGTTCAGTAATGAGGAGGCGTCGATGTAGAAGTTACGCACATCGTTCTTAGCATCGTCGACTGGGAGAATGAGCTTGTGATCAAGATTTTGGAGAAAATCGAGGCACGTGGGTCTGGTTATGTAATGCGCGTGACGGAATAGCGACCATGTGACCATTAACGCGTCTTTACTTTCAACCAACTCCATTCAACGTCCTCCCCCCGACCCTGGCCCCTCTCGCTGGCGCCGCCCTTCGACCCTCATGGCGACGTCAAAAATAAAGATAGCGGCTCGCCTGCGACCCAAGATTCCTGGCGAGATGGATGACGACTCGGTGAAGGTCTGCCACGACTGGGACGGAGCCAGCACATCGTCCAATGGTGGTGGCAGCTTTATTAGTGTAACAAACCCTAGGGATACCTCCCAGGTATTCAAGTTCCCGTATGGGCCATCTGATTCTTCCTTCGCGCGGTGTATCCTGATTCATGGCGCTGCCTAGGTTTACAAGTTGTTACGACCAGTCTTCAACCCAGGAAGAGATCTTCCAGAATGACGTGCAGCCTATGATCGACGTGGTCTTTACTGGAATTGTGAGCGACTCCCATTTGGTGGTCCCAAAGATTCATCATCATTTTACTCTACTTTTGCAGACAGTAACCATCTTTGCTTACGGCGTCACTTCATCCGGCAAGACACACACCATGCAAGGGACAAAGTCAGATCCAGGGGTTATTCCCCGCGTCATACGAGCAAGTGACCGGCCCACTGGTTCTTGTAATTGTCGACTTATTGATCAACAGGCTATGTTCGAAAAGAAATCTATGATAGAGAACTACAACGTCTCTCTGGCAGTATCATACATGGAAATATACAAGGATGAGGTTTACGATCTACTGGTCACCAGAGAGAACGTTCGTCTGACTGTCACACTCATCTTCCACAACGTTGACATGGTAACAGGCTCCCAAGCTTCCTGTTCGAGAAAATGACGCTGGCATGGTTTTCGTGGCAAACCTCACTTCAGAGCCTCTATTTTCGGTGGAAGCTTTTGATGTCATCTATAGGTCGGTCTTTTATTTTTCCAAACAAAAAAAATTCTCTCTTGAACGAATGACTTTAGCCGAGCTAACAAGCATCGCTCCGTTGGGGCGACCAACTTGAATCGGGCCTCGTCCCGTTCCCACGCAGTTTTGACGATCAAGGTTCGAATGCTACATTCGACAGAGAACAAGAGTGCGTTTCTCGGACAACTTGTTACCAGTAAAATCTGAACAAGTCCTCAAGTTCTTCTTGGCAAGATTAACCTTGTCGATCTTGCAGGGTCTGAGAACAACAAGGTGAGTCGTGACCAGCCCAATCTATACCCGATTTGCTGACGATCGCCCTTCAGCTGACAGGAAATGATGCATCCCGCATGGCCGAGTCATCAGCGATCAACAAATCACTTAGCGTACTTGGCCAAGTCGTCCATGCTCTCAACCAAGGCGCAGTACGTCTGGAACTTCAGTCTCTTGTTGTGAATAGTTATCTCACTGAATTTTTTCAGTCGCGAATACCGTACCGGAATTCCAAACTTACGAGAATTCTTCAAGACGCATTGGGAGGTTCTTCGGTCGGATTGTTGATTTGCAACTTGGCTCCCGGAGTCAAGTTTAGGCAGGATACCTTGAATACCCTCAAGTACAGACAGACCTTCCTTGGTCATATTCATAAGCTGATGTTTGTCTCCATAGTTTCGCTGTCCGTACGAAGAATGTGGAGAACAGACCTGTTATCAATGAGCGTGGTATGTCTTTTTTCGTTCTCGACGTCCGACTTATTTGAATCTTTCGCTAGACAACCGCCCCGCTCCAAAGCCACATTTTGCCGCTATTCAACCACCGGCCCCCAGGCTTGCCCCCGCCGTCCTCCAATCCATAACGACAGCTGGCTCTGGAGCTGGTCCTGGTCCTGGACGCTCCCGGAACTCTCTGGTGCCTGTCGCAAAAATACCACGTCCTTCTGCATATGGTGTCGGCGGTAGCGGTTATCAGCCTTTTGCCCTCCCCAGTGGAAATTCTGGGCGTCAGGAGAAGACTAATCAGGATGACTCTGGAAGTCTTGGGCTCGGGTTAACCGAGAAGGACATCAATGATCGGGTATGTGGCATTGAACTTTGATACGGCTTAGTATTGATGGTTGGGTAGATTTCGAAAGCTGTGGAGGCGGAGGTTGCTCGACGTTTGGAGGAACGAGAGCGTGCACGGGAGAGGGAGGAAGAGGAGCGTCGGGTGAGGGAGCGCGAGGAGGAGGTGCAGCGAGAAGCTTCGCTTGTGTGCAACGCACTATCTCGGTCACCGAAGAAGGACCATACACTTCCGTCTGGGGTTCTCACACCCCTGCTTAAGCGCCATAGGGATCTGGATGATGAGCTGCAGACGAGGCTGCAGGAACTCGAGCGGAAGTTGTGAGTCTAGATCGGTTTTGGTTTCTTTGTTGATTTGAGATTAATGATGGCTCTTTTAGTGAACGAGGCAACAAGGAAACACAGCTGGCTGATGTGCTTTCGCCTGTTTCGAGAAAGAAGACTGGGAGGGCTTATGTGGCTCTTGCTCGTGCCCATTCTGAGAAGTACTTTGCTGTGTATAATGTATTTGTATCCTAGACTGATGGGTGTCCTTTTGCAGGGGTGATCTCCAAGTGGCTCTCGATCTCTACCGGAAAGCGGAGAGCTATGTTCCCGACAACATCAAGCTTAAAGAGAGGTGGATACTCTTCGTTGTTCATGTTTTTCTTGAGCGGATATCACGTTCCAAAGACACTCGTTGAAATTCTCTTCTTTCTTTATCTTAATATTTCATTCTCTAATCTCAACCTATCCGCTCCTTTTGTTGCTTATTTACACTCTACTTAATAGGATCATTGAGATCGAATGGGCGGTCAAGAATGACAAGGAATTTGTACCCACACCTAAACGTCCCAGAAAATCCAAGAAGAAAGGAAAGAAGGCGGAAGGTGCAATGGAGGAGGATGCGAACGATGATGGGGAGGAGAGCGGTTCACGGCGTGGTGGGAGGGGTGGTCAATTCGGGATGGAGCTCACGAATGCTGCGACTGTCACGGGGAGTCCCAGCAAGACGAAGCGTCTGCTGAATGTTGGGGAGGATGGGGAGGATGGCACGCCGACGAAGAAGCAGCGCATGGCTACGTGAGCTGACGATGAAGAATACGAAGTGGGGCGAGGCAGGGAGTTGAACTGCCGATTGATGGTATATTATCTGGGAGTGTCGGCTTGCCCTTGTGTACCTGTAATTATTGAATATCTTTTGCTACAGATTGACACGAAGTTGGTCTTGATCTTCTCTCTGAGTGAGAACTCGGTTTGGTGTTCAACTCGGCAACGTTGCTTCGCGTTGGTGATGTTTACTTGAGCAGGAGTTGGGGCTAGAGTTGAGCACCAATTGAAGCTGACACAAAATTGAGGATACGTTCCACGGACCACTACGCCGTGGATTACGGTATTATGATTCCCAGTAACGAGGCTGCTTACACTACTGTCTGTTTAACAGGTCACGGCGCCTGACGATACATACTTATAGTTATAGCCTTGGTGGTCCTTACGTCCTGTGGGAAGACCAGCTCTGCCTTCAAGATTCTATGGCCGATTCGTGGCTTCAAAAGGTGAGAGGTGTAAAAGGACTACGTGAATTGAGAGCCATCCGGGGATCCGTGCATGTCGGAGATATTGCAAACTCTGCGATGATCGTGACATCTACTGCCCGGACATCCTTTCAAAAACCGACCATTCACTGGCCGATCACGAGAGGAGGGTAGACTGTTCGTCCAGTGGAGTGGCGGCGCGCGGTTCTCCCGACAGACCGCGCACAAAACTGAGGCCCTACATATCGGACAACTCCGGGATCTCCGAGTTCGAACAAAGATTTCTTTGATTGAACCTCTGTGTATCATTCTTTAGCATGAAAGGAAATATGGAGGTGGAGATGCTGACATTTCAGCATCATTCCTGGACCCAGGTTTTGAATAGCCTCGAGGGCACTACCGTTTGCTCACATAATGATGAGGTACTTACGAAGAACTCGGCGTTAAGGAGTGTAGTCAGCAGATCCGAGTGAAGAGAGGGCGGTGGGGCCTCGCTGGAGATGAGTAATTACCTGGCTCGTGGCGGTTTGCTCTTAACCAGCCGTTCCATCCTCGAGGCTTACCATCAACCTTCCCCCCTACAACCATGTCGAATACGTTCCCTTTCAGCCCTGTGGAACATACCGGAAGGACGCATGCCATTCTTTCCTCGATAGGTTTTCTCATTCTCCTACCTATTGGTGTGCTGGTTCCTCGGTATCTGCGAACGTTCACTCCCAGGTAAGTTTACCTGTTACCTCGTTTGCTGCGTGTTGGTGGACTGAAAACGTTTTGTTTTCAGGTGGTTCTATGCTCACTCCTTCATCCAACTGGTCATATCTGGACCGATTATATGGGCTGGGTGGAATTATGGTCATAAGACGGCTACACAGCTCGAATTATTACATTATAAAGCCCACCATGGCAAGGTTGGCCTGACGCTTATAATCCTCTATGCAATACAAATCGCATGGGGACTGGTCATCCACTTCTTCAAGACGCCGTCATTGTTCAAAGGATATCGCCCTCCCCAGAATTACTTCCATATTACCCTGGGTATCATTATTCTATGCCTTGCTCATTATCAGGTGGGTGCTCGCGTCGCTGGAGTCGAATATAGTTCGGGTGCTAATTTAATGCTTTAAGGTGTATTATGGATTACATACCGAATGGGCGAATGCTACGGGTGGACTGCACCCCGTTACCAAATCCGCGAAGAGCGCTTGGATTGCACTCATCGTGGTGAGTGTGACGGAAACCTTTATCCTGGGCAAACCAATTGATGGGTGCTGTTTAGATTTTCTGGGCACTCTACGTCGGCGGGTATGCGCTTTATCCTCGACAACTCTCGCAGGAGAAGGCAGGACGGGAAAGGGCTTTCACGGAAAAGGCTTAAAAACCTTTGTGTCCTGAATTTTCATAATTCACGAAGATGATCATGGTATATTGTCTAATTAGAGTCTAGTCGAATCAAATATGGATACATTTAATACAGAGAGACAGAAAAGAAATAATCATAGCTACAGGTGGGCATAACTCCCATAACAATTTTGATGAACGGGTCAGCATAGCTGTGGTTGCGCGCGGGTGATACATTGAAAGAGTCTAGGGGGGACAAGGAAAATGCAAGGATCACATCGATACAAAACAATGCGCGGGAATGAACATCGCGCGGCAGATGAATGACGAGAACTATGAGGATTAGGGCCGTGCATAATGGGGTTGGTGGGAGACGGGTGTACCGAGGTTGTTGTTGTCCTCGGACTTCACTTGCAGCCACGGGTTAACGATCTGAGCACCGTGGCGACCTGCGGGCGGTACAAGATAGCGATATGGTTGTCTGAAGTGAGGAGATTCCGAATCGGCAGGAGGATGGTTATATCCCATCAATTGTGGAGGTGTTGTGGATTGACTGCGAGACGAAGCTGAGTAGGAGGGGTATTGCGTAGTGTAGTTGGCCGGCAACTGTAAAGGCGCTAGAGGCATAGCTGGTGGTGGTAGTGGTGGAGAGTCACCTAAGATGAAGGGAGGGAAGGTGTTTGTCAGGAATATAGCTCCAACAAGCAGAGAGCTCGAGTTTTCGGCAGGATAAATGACGATGCCAGTGCTCGATAGTGCGTCACTGCCCCAAAAGGCAACGGCGACCTGATAAAACATAACTCCATCAGACGGACGACCCTGACCTTGCATGGGAAACCTTACGGTATGGGTCTCATAAAGGATTCGAGATAACGAGCGGAATGTCGCTTGGTTGACTGTGTTCAAATTCGCATCCCGATGTCGTTCAGGGATGAAAGTGCATAAGGGAGGGGAATTCCGATGGACCCAAGCTTGCAGCTCCTTAAGCACTGGACGTCCGTGGGTGACGTGGAATACGAGCTGAGATGGCCACAGATCTGGTCTGCTGCGATGACTACAGTCAGGTTCGAAATCTGCACGGCGACATGAGCAGGAGGGGCTACGAACTTATCGCCATCTGCTTCGACAGCGGCCACTCGGATGGTCTGGCTGCTTCCTCTGTCAGAAGATCGCATACCGCTCACGATGAGCGAGCCACGCCACGGTTTAGAATCATGTCCTTGCTGGGAGGGGGGCGGGATGTGGGAATCTAGGTGTGTCGGTAGGCGAAAAACCATCTCGTGGGGGTATAACTTCACAGACTAAAAATTGTGAGCATTTAAGTGTTTTCGGATGACGACCTGTTCGATCAAAGCAAGTGCGTATGGGGTAGTATCTAGGGGGGTTACGGGGGCGCTCCGATACCTTCCTGCCCTGACGGTAGATTGCGAGGTCAAAGAAACGAACGTTAAGGCACTGTTTCTGATGTCCGCCATGTTTGATAATCCGTAGTGGCCTTGCCTAGGCTCGGCTGGAAAATTCAGCCTGACATTCCCAAGTAAAATGGACTGGAGTCTCTCAGGCGTCCGTGATGCGCCCAATATGGGCAAAATTCTAGATCGCCGCTACTCCCAATTGGTAGAATCTTGTTCAAGTATGTGTGTATGTGTGCTCTGTTGCTGTGGTGTTGAAACAGGTTCACCACAGGAGCCCTATGAACGACGACACGGCTTAAATATTGGCCTTCATCGGCTCCGATGGGACCGTCTCCGTCCATGCTCACTACCACGTGCAATGGGAAAAAAAAAGAGGAAATGTTGCACTTGGCGACTGTTGCTGTCCTGGTGTCGTTTCGCGCTCCCGTCATATGTTCGCATGATTCGTTGAGCGTTGGTATATATTTCTGACGCAAATTAGAGCTTGTCAAGTATGTCAAGTACTTACCAACCCACCCGGGAGGAGGACTCCGACGGGATGTTCGCTTCCCCTGAAAAGCAAGATGATGGGCGGCAATTGCGACGGAACAGAACCACGTTGCCCGACCGTACCCAGATCCGCTGGCGTATTATAATTGGTTGCCGAGGATCGGCCCGCCGAAGGCCGCTGATCCTCAAAGCTTACGCACTGTAAGCATGGACTTGCGCTCAAGTTTTCTCCCATGAAACATTTGAGGATGAAGCAACTTGCCAACCGCTATAGCTCATCGCCGCCATCCCTGAATGTGAGCATCGCTAAACAAACCCAAATCGTACTGACAGCCGCGGTGTGGATGTCCCGAAAGTCCGCATCCCTTCCCGTGCAAGTCCCCGTGTATCAATGAAAAGTAAGCTACGCGACGGACGGAGCACGGTTCGTGAGCATGGATGTATGTATCATTGGAGTTACTCACCTCACCTCGCGTGAAAGCGTGGCCCAGGTGGCGTTGCGCCCGGTATTCTACATCCAGCCCGTACTGCCGCAGATTGCACAGACTCCACTGGCACCTTGGACGAACACGCGGCAGGATCATTCACAGGCGTGGATTCGTGGGTTCACCACTTGCGTACTGGGCGAAAGGATATCCTTCTTCTCATGCTATATTCCTGTCAGTCCGACGTTATTTTCGTCGCTATCGATGACTCACGTGCCAGTGCCTGAATCGTCCGGGCGACGAATGACCTGGGAGGGATGGGCTTGTTGTTCCCGTACTTACATACTAAGGCGGCATGAAGTGAGGATCCCCGGATGCTCCCATCAGAATCGTCTCCATCGGCGTGGGATGAGTTTTTCAAACAGGAAAGTAAGTATACCGATAAGTAAGATCATCATACAGCACAGAGTTGTCCGAAAATCGCCCACCGCGACAACGCCTAAGAATGTGTTTTTTTATATGCCATTTATATCCACGTGTTTTCGATCTGACTTTCGCCGTCTTTCGGACGCGGACTTTGCAATGTTTGGATGACCTTCGGTTTAGAAGTACAAACGCAATATCCTTCTCTCACCAGATCTTCATAAGAATGCACCCGGACTTGTTGACATATTGGGGAAACTGCAACCCGATTCGGCAACCGGGTCACCTCACTACAGGTTACCTCACGTTCGCCGCTGGCCCTTTACTCCCCGAGTGTACGATCCCGAACGGGGTCGTCGAATCTGGTGCTACGAAGTTGTCATTGGGTTGCCCGAACGGGGTTTCCCCATTTTCCTCGATCAGGCGTGAGAACGACGCGTCAAAACGCCCAACGTCGCGTTCGGGCCTTTCCGAAGGTGTGGCCGCGATCTTGACGCTTGTTTCAATGTTCACATAGTATCTCCAATTGTTGCTGCCGCAATTTCCATATTTCCATTTTTTTTTCGGAGATTAATGAGGTACTATGTATCTACTTGAAGCGGCTGAATGATTTCTTCTATTCCGTATACATTGCTGGACGATGGAAGACTACTAGACTCGGTGTAGTATGTTGTTCTGGTCCAGAAATACCTTTTATAGGAGTATAGTGAAACACCGAATTAGGGAGGACAAGGGCCAATTGTACATGTGCCTACGAACGGGTGTAACGTTACAACTGTTTGACGTGCGCAGTTGGTACACTCGTGGGGGATACAAAATTTCAAATAGTAAGAGATAGACTGTAGTACCGTAGAGAGAACTTTAAAAAAAAAGAACACATACATATACCCGATCAAGATGGTAGAGCCAAGTACATGTTTACCAAGTCCGTCCGCCGTGTACGAGTAGAAATAGAGGACGCATCCTACCAATCACGTCAACGAGAAGGGAGGGGGCGGTTTGCTCCCTTTACGACCATTCTGCCCAGTGCGCCGATGCGGCATCGGTGACGATTTTGCAGAGGCAACCTGCAAAAAAAATAATTCCCATACAATGAACATGAACCTAGAAAGGAGGCGAGGAGAAGGACGCGATCAACGTACCGTGGAGTCAGCCTCCGCCAACGACCGCATTTGCATCTCCCTGAAGTTGGAGAACGCCGTCTTAAGTTGCGCGATCGTGGTAGCATCCGTCTCTTTCGACTCGTTAAGCTCCGTGATCTCATCCTCAGCCTCCTGTAACCTCACCGCGGCGGCATCGAGTTCGTCCTTGAGTCCCTCCACTACCTTCCGTTCATTCCCTAAAGCTATATTCGCCTCCATTAGGAAGACGATCTGGACATCCAATTGGGTCTTCAAATCCTTCTTCTCGGTCGACATAGTGTTCAAACTCTGACTTAGACTTTCAGCCTGCCCGCGAGCCGCTTGGAGATCCGTTTGGAGCTTCTGGAGCAGAGACTGTTGCTGATCGGCCTTGAGTGCGAAGCTATTCTGGGTAGACTCAAGCTCTTCCCTCGCCGAGAACGCGGTGCTCAAAGCGTCCGTGAGTTGCGTGCGGAGATCCTCGAGTGTCCCCTCCTTCTCCTCCGCTTCCACTCTGAACTTGGATTCTGCCGTGGAAAACATTTGGACCTTCTGCTTCATCTCGGCGTCCTTCTTCGCCACGTCGGCGATGAGACTTCTATTGTGTTCATCGGCGGCATGAAGCTCGGCGGTCGCCGTGGCAAGGTCTGTGCGCAGCTGCTCAATCGCAACCGTCGACTCCGCCACTTCCGTCGTTTTAGACTTTAAGCTCTCCATCAGTTCTTCGATGGATGCCGCCAAACGAGCGGCTTCCTGTTGCGAGTCTCCCAGCCGCTTCGCGATATCCTCACGTTCCAGCTCCGCCTTCCCAACCTGTTTGCGAAGATCCTCCACCACCTGATTAGACGTCTCCAGATCCGCCTTCAAAGTAGCAACCGCAAGTTCGGCCATGACTCTAGATGCAGCCCGGTCCTGCTGGGCTTGAGCTAAAGATGCCGCAAGCTCCTCAGCCCGGGTCTGACTTTGGGACAGCGACCTTTCCAAAGCCGTGACCTGGGTCTTGAGCGCAGCGACCGACGCTTCCGACGCAGTCAAAGCAGTCCGGACCTTTGTCTTCTCCTCCAGCGCCGCCGTCAGCTGGCTCTGAACCAAATCCCCGTTTTCTTCAGCTTCGCGCAACTGTTCCTCAACGCCAGACAATTGTGCCGCAGCTCTAGCCAGCGCATCGACTTTAGATGCCTCGAGCAGCTCCAAATCCCGCCTGAGCTCCCGCTGTTTCACAGAAAACACCTTAATCTCGCCTTCCTGTTCCTGCACGATCGACTTTTGGGCATAGATTTCCGTTTCCGATGCCTTTTGCTGCTCCAGCATCTCGGCGCGGAGCGTGGCGGCTTGCCTGTTGGCGGACGCGGCCCGTTCCGCGTGCGAGGCGACTGCGCTCTCGGCGTTGCTCAGGTTTTGTTGAAGAGTTGAGAGGTCGGCCATGTACTTCAGCTTCGTGGCTTCGAGCGCGACGATGGTGTCGTCACGTTCGCGGATGGCTTGGTCGAGTTTGGCGATGCGGGTGGTGGTGGACGTGTTCAGCTCGGCATACCTGGCCTCCCATGAAGAGAGTTCGGATTGCTTGGCTGAGCATGCAACTGCTGCTTCGGATGCTTCTTTTCTGAGGGCAGCGATATCTTTCATAGAGGCTGATATGTCCCGCTGTTGGGTAGTTATCTTTATGAGGAAACTCTCCTTTTCCTCCTTGGTTGCAGCGAGCTCGTTATGTGTTGCAGACAATGCAATCCTCATCTCAGCGACTTCCTGCGTGAGGCCAGCGACGTCGGCGTCGAGGATTGCGATCTGAGAGTCACGATCACAAAGATCGTCTTGGAGCTTGGCATTCGTTGTCCTGAACGTAGAGAGCTCAGTTTTTTTTGCAGAGAGCTCGCAGTCCTTCTCAACAACTTGAGCCGAGTTATCAGAAGCGTCTTGTCTGAACTTCGCAACATCGGTAACAAGAACGGAGATACGTCCGTCGCGGTCAGAAATGTCTTGCTCAAGCTCGGATTCCCTTGTCTGAAGACACGAGATCCGACCCTCGAGTTTCTGCATTTCAAGCAGACGTGTAGCCAACGTGTCCTCCAGTTCTAAGATCTGCGAATATAATTAGATTCATGGGTGCTGGACGATGGAGGAATAGCACCTTGTCCACTGTACCGTCTCCATTTCCATTTCCATTTCCATCGGGGTCGGGGGCCGCTGACTCATTCGGCATCGGGCCGAATCCGTTTTCATTATTAAATGGATTTTCAGGCGGGCTTTTATCGGGTGTGCTTGGTGCAGGGGTGGGCTGCTTGCTGACGTTTGAGATGAAGGAGCCAGAATGGGTGAGAGTGACGCCAAGCGAGGGTCTCGAGCGGGTTGCTACGCTGGGCTCTGCCCTTGATGGACGGGTGGAATATTCTCTGGAAAAAAGGAACGTACGTCAATTTCATGATGACTTGGAGCAAATCGAATGAGGACTGACGTTGCCGGGTCGGGCGAGGGGGGCCTGTGCGGAGCGGCCGCTTGGTTTGAATCAGGGTGAACGTAAGTTCTTCTCACCTCTTCCAGTTTCTGTTGAAGCCGCTCTATTTCCTCGTCACGCGCGTCGAGTTCAGCCCTCAATTGAATGGTTTCTTCGTCAAGCTCGCCATTTCCAGGCTCCTCCTCATCAAACCCGTCTTCTTCCTCCGTGAGCGGCGAGTTTTCACGGGATCCAGCTCCTACATCTCCGTCTCCCAGCTGCATCTGAATTGTATGGTGAATCAACGCCATCTTCATAGGATCAGAAAAACCGACCTGATGCCTTGATGGCGAGACGATTTCGGGAGGCGCGGTGTAAGGGGAAGTGCGAGGGCGTTTGAGTTTTGGATGTGGTTCATATTCAGCATCACTTTCGGAGTCATGTTCTGCATCAGTTTCCTGGTGCCGTCCAACCAAAGATCGCCGACCGCGTTTCCTCGGTGTAGATTGGTGTGCCATATGTTCCAAGACTAATCCCTCGTTCAGAGGAAGGCCGCTGGACGCTCCTCCGATCGATTGTCGGGCAGAGCGTAATCTATACGTCGGAACGTAAGCTTGTTATGAGTGAAGAAGGGTAGGAGGCGCCACGAACCCCGATTGTCCGAGGGGAGTAAGCACGTAGTGGCCGGGTTTGCTCTTGTCGATTTCCAAAACGCCGTCAGCTTGCTGGATCCATAGGTCATGTTAACCACCTTCTGGGAGTGTGGGGGTGTAACTAACTAGTTTACGGAGCCCTCTTGTGATGGACGTCTTCGTACGCGTGGTGGGATTCTCGTCATGAAAGTCCCTTATGACTGGGAATGATTAGTACCAAAGCACAGTAGGTGGCACGGGCACGAAGTCGTGGAGTATCGCTTACCTTGTGCTCGCAGAGTAAGCGCGTGTATGGAATGCCTTCGTTGAGCGCTTTGCACCCGCGTAAAAGCTGTGAGGATCCCTACACTTCCATGTCAACAAGGGAGGTTTCCAGTGGACCGTCGGAATACATACGATCGACATATTTTGGCTTTGCGGTCGGGGTTAAAGATTTCTTGCGGACCATTATGGGGGATGGAGTGGTGGCCTGGAAGAAAGATGGTGAGGACGCGCTTTTGACTCGCGCCTGGTGACAAATTGGTTGTGTGAGACAATGCCACGTGACTGGGTCGGGCCCGCCACCCAATCACGGAAACGTCGGGACAGTCTAAAAAAGGAAATTCCCGCCTTACGCCACGTTCGGGGACACGGTAAGTATGGCAAGCGTTTAATACGCGTGGACGGGCAGTGTCAAGTGGGATTGGGCTCGCTCGACGTTGAGGGAGGCGGTCATCTTATTACGTACACGTCGTCATCAACTCTATACGTCAATGTCCCAACCCTTCAAGCATTCCTCCTTGCTTCAAACCTCCCACCATGAAATTCGCCAGGTTCGTTCATGGCTTCAAACCCCGTAAGATCCGTTGATTCATATCCCCTTGAAGGTACTTGGAAGATACACAGGTAAGAGTCGCGCTTCTACAGACCCAGAGCTTGGTCAATCTGTGTTAAGACTCCAGAGTGGAAGCGGGCCTACATGTAAGCATCTCTCATTCTCGCATCACAGTCTTGTTCACAGATTTCTCCACCAGCGACTACCGTTTGCTCAAGAAAAGGATCAACGCCATTCGCAACGCTCAAGACTGCAACGCAGACTCTAGCACCGACGATGCTTCTTCCGACCATGGAGATGAGCCAGAGACTTCAACCTCCCCTCCACTCCGTACACCGACAACCATCAGATTCACAGAAATGTCCCCCGAGAGTTTCCGCCAGTCGGCCGAAACAACGACACCCCCACGGCCGTCTGGGCGAACTTCCAGAATCGCGTCATATTCGACATCAGTTCGTAGTCCAACCAGCAAAAGCCCTTACAGGTCGCCTTCCATGCGTTGTAAGTCTCCAATTCCTCACGTTTCACCTGTATAACCTTACCCCCCGTCAGTTACCCTTGCTCCGCCTCGCCTACCAAAACTGCCCCTCCAAGAAATCCTTGCTGGCTTGACGTCATGTGAAACAGCCTTCTTCACAACGCTCGATGAGCAACTCGAAAAAGTCGAAACCTTTTACCAAGCGCGGGAAGCAGAGCTGCAAGTTCGTGCTAGAGTCCTCAAGGAGCAGTTGGAGGAACTCGGCGAACACAGGGAATTCATTCATGTATCGTTTTCATACAGCCTTCCTGTGTGTCTTTCAACTGAGCTTCGTTCCACGTGTGCCAGGGGATTCATCCCAAACCTCGGGCGTGGTCATTTATGTTGATGGACAACATGCGAGGGAGGGTCAGTCGCAGGCTCAGGGCCTCTTCACGATCCCGGGGAGACAACCTGGACAACATTGAATTGTCTCCGGTTGGTCACGATCGAGCACATAGTTCATCACTTCCACAGATTGATTTCTTCCATTCGTTCTAGATAACGACTTTCAATAAGGCAACAGAGAAGGAAGCAAGACGCCAAGAAGAGGGATCAGCGTCTGCGGGGGATGCCAAAATACCCACGAGACGTAACTTCTCTTCCGATCCAGAAGATTATCTGCATGCGAAGAAGAAGCTGAAGAAGGCTGTCTTGGAGCACTATCGGTAAGGGCGATGTGACCACACGGTTTTTGATTCGTTCATGTGAAACTGGGTGCAGCGGTCTCGAGTTGCTACACAACTTTCGGGTTCATTCGTTTCTTCTTCGTCCAAGACCTCTGCACTCAAATCATATTTTGCAAGGTCTTGAACATCACGGGATTCCGAAAATCCCTCAAGAAGCTCGAGAAAGTCACCCATGTGAGCTCCTCCTTCTTTTGTGTTTCTCAATCTCAAACCAAACTAGATACCCGCCCAGCAACCTTACATGTCGGAACGGGTAAGTACTATTTCCAGAAGGTTGTTTCGGTTCGGTGCTCAAAGGAACTCGCAGGTCGAAAGAAGTGCATTTGCTTCGGATGAGAACCTCCGCGCTATGATGGAACAAATGGAATCACTATATACCGCAAGATTCGGTATGTTTCAGGACAGCAGCCCTTCTTCCAACTTGTGATTGTCTAATGTCCGTTGTCCTCCGGTACAGCTGGCAACAATAGAAAGCAGGCCAAGACCCGCCTCAGAGCAGGCTCTCATGTCAAGAGTCACCATTACAGCAGCTTCCGTTCTGGGATCCTTCTCGGGCTCGCGCTCCCACCGCTCGTTTCGGGGATCTGGCGTAGTGCGTTTACTCTCTTTTGTGACTCCTCAAATCCCTTTTTTTAATGTTGGTCGCCCGCTTTGTTTTTGGTCAGGTTATCAGCCATCTATCCGCAATGCATTCCCGGCATGGCGTCAGCTGTTGTTCCTTTATGCTATTTTGGGCATCCCGGTATTATTTTCCGTCCTCGTTGGGCTCAACTTGTTAGTTTGGGCTCGGTTAAGGATCAATTACGGCTTTATTTTCGGTAAGAAGCTCGGTATTCCCTTTATGAAAGCCTTTTCTCTTGGATTGAATTTGGACTGTCATAGAACTAGATACCCGCACACGTCTTGATTACCGTGAATATTTTGAAGTGGGTCGAAAAAGAATGATTTTGCGATTCCACTCATTTGCTCGTGTAGGTTCCAAGCATTCTTCTCGTCACTCTTTGTTATGCGTTCTGGCTCTCCTTCCGCATTGACCCGCATACCGTCTCGCCGACCATTTGGCCCTTGGTGTGGCTTGGGATCTGTGTCATCATTATGATCAACCCCTTTCCCGTCATGGTTCGATCGTCAAGATATTGGTTTCTTCGTAGAGTCGGAAAGCTTTTACTTTCTGGAACGCGTCCCGTCGAGGTACTTTGTTGCTTGATTTTGAAGTTTCATCGATGTCTAACGACGATTTCCGTGGACTAGTTTACAGATTTCTGGCTGGGGTGAGTGAAACCCCAATCTTCCTTTGGCTCTTGACGAATTTCACTCGACGTTTTTTCCTGGTGCGGGAATCAAGCGACCAATTTTGCAGTTTGGGATTCACGCTTTCAAACTTGTATCTCTTCGGCTGTGTCTACAGCAATGGATTTGACGTGCACTGGAGGAGGAAGTGTGGTGTCACTGGGGCGTTCTGGCCCGTTGCGTTTTGCCTTGCGTCGCTGCCGCTGGCGGTGCGTCTGATACAGAGCGTGAAGCGTTATGTCGATTCCGGGCTTATAACGCATTTGATAAACGTCCGTCTACCCGGTTTTTGCAAAAGTGGTCGCTTTTGACGTCGCCTTATCGTTTTACAGGGCGGTAAATATGGTTCTGGCATCGTAAGCAACGTGTTTTTCTACCTATGGAGACATCAAGGTATGTTCGATTCGACTTTTCGTGGTGTCGGTTTGTCGTGACAAGATGTATCGTTGACAAAGATATCTGATAGGCAGCACAAGGGGAGGCGGGGTATTTGTCCTTTGGTGTCTTGCAAACAGCGTGTATTCGATATATGCTTCGTCTTGGGTACGAGTTGTCGTTCTTTTTTCTGATGAAAAAAGGTTGAATTACTGCTAGGACTGTTTCATGGATTGGTCTTTACTGCGTTTACACGCTCCGTACCCGCTGCTCCGCCCCGAGTTGATTTATACAGACAGCATTCCGGTCTGTCGGTTTCTTTTTCATTTTTGACTGTAAAGTTATTGAGAGGCATATCTGCAGCTTTACTACTTTGCTATCGTGGGATTGTCGTCTCCTCACCTTTTCTACCGCTTTTTCTAATGGAGAAAATTGTTGCTCTAGATATCCAACCTTGTTATTCGGTTCATCTGGGTCATTTATATCCCGAGACGTGGTCCTGACTTTATGATGAGGACGCTCATCGTGGGGTTATTAGAGGTGTTGCGTCGGTGGCAGTGGAATTTCTGTGAGCTGTTCGGTTTCTGGAGTGTCGAGACTGACCCTGGGCTTTTTGTGGAGATCGGCTTGAGAACGAACACATGGGCAATATGGATCAGTACCGCGTGACGCGCGAGGTCCCGTTGCCATACACGTTTGCGGTTGAGGAAGACGATGATGCGGATGATAGGGAGATGAGGGATTTGCGACCGCACGTGCGTCCGGGGAGCTTGAAGAAGCGGAGGGTGGTGAGACCGGATGGCGGAGATGGGAATGATGAGATGTAGTGTTCCGCGCACGACGGCCTGTGAGGGTGAGGACGTGCTGGGACGGTTTTTATTTTATTTTGCTATTTGTGGCGTGATCTTGTGGGGGGTCGACGAGACGGGCAGAGACTTGCTTGGTTGCCACGCGGACCTGATGTGATTGGTTATGGTTTTGGATACGGAGATGGGTGAGAGAGCTCGTGCAAGATGGATCCGGGAAGGGACGAACGATCTCGTTTCCTCGCCATGTCATACCTCACGATCCAAGTCGGTGAGGAGGGCGATGTTGGCGGAGAAGTAGTCGCATTCAGTGTTCCTTTTTGTTTGGGGGTACCGTGACCATGATGGGTGATTCTGACCATTTCTTGAGAAGTATGTATAGTATTATTGTGGGCCTAGATAGAAGTCATCCACTCGTAACATGCCCCGGTGACGGACTCGGATACTGTCGATTCGGCCTCCCCGTGGAAACAACCGTGCAATTATTGCTGAGGATATGTAACTAAGTACTATTATAGAACCAATGTATCCCTTTAGGATAAAACTCTATTGTGCCAGGACTGTGTGTCATGACGAAGTAAATGGGTATGAATGGAAGTAACCTGGAGGGGGATACTGCATGGGGTCCTGCGAGGGATGAAGAATTGAGTGTAGAGTCATACTAGACATATATTCCAATAGTCCATGGTGCAAATCCTGGAGTGGGACAAAACGACGTGACGATGAAGTCGAATGGGAGGTGGATGCAGAGGTTGGGGCCCCATGCTACTGGGATTTGATTGCAGGAGCACGACGCTGTCCGGACAGGTACAATCTGGCAAATCGAGGGTTCTGCATCAGTTCGCCTTTGCGGTCCTCGAGGCATTGCTTGATCCGTGTTTTGAGAGCCGTAATTGTGCCAGTGGTATCGATTTGGAGGGCACTGGCAATTGTACGGAAATCATCCTTCTGCTTGTAGGCCAATAGCGAACGGTCAAAGGTCTTGAGAACAGTGCCTTGTGTGATTCGAGCATGACGTGCGAGGTTTTCCGAGTCTGCCTGTTTCTTAGGTTCCTTCTCAGCAGCAATCCATGCTTGTTCAATACGTTCTGCATCCTGCTTCTCGAATGCTTCCTGCAAATCTGGTGAAGTCACCCCTCGTGCCTTGATTTTCAATGAGTCTCTATTCCGAATCTTTTCTTCGACGGATTTGCAAGCTCCATCTGCGTGCCTGCGAATGTTCGAGATGTGACTGTGCAGCGTGCCTCCAATAGAGCTTCTGTGCGGGCAGTCTCAGCTCGCCAAAAGTTGATCTCTGCGATAAGTTCAGCAAAGCTCTTGTCCCAATCGGGCTTATCGTGAAGGGCCAACATCGGTGATGCCACTACAGATGGTGTTCGGGAGTGTGACAGGGAGGAAATGGATGGGGTCCGGGAGTGGGAGCGGGTTGAAAGCGCCAGTGGATCCAAGTTGAAGTTGGACAGGGATGGAAAAACATGCTGGTTGCTCGTTTCGGGAGTTGGCAGAGAGAGAGAGAATTCGGCGTCCGTCTGCATCGACGTGGTCATTTCTGGATGTGGTGTGACTCCAATGGGATTGACGAATGCACCAAACGACGGGAAACCACGAATAGTCCCCTAAAAAAGAGAGGGAGCACTGTATCTACCTAAGGCCTAAGGAGCAAGGGAAGGAACTTCACCGGTGATCGCGTGAGATCCAGTGCACTTCCAGCCTTGCACCGTTGCGATTCATTGCTTTGGGCACTGGCAGTGATGGTCGGCATTATTTCGCCATCAAATTGCTGCGGTTTGAGTCCGGTTCCTTGTCGCTGACGTGCTCCGTCCGTCAAAGTCGGAAGCGCTCCCCTTGGGCTATGCCTTGTCCTCCCCAAACTTTGAACATCGAATACTGACGCTAGCGCCCGAACAACAATTGTTTTTGACGGGCAACTCGACTAGCGGCCGGACGTCGGACGATCATTGCATTAATTTAAGTCAAAGATGTGGATGGTAACCAAGCAACGTACAATGCACACAGCCCAACCGCTGCATTGCCTGATGCCCCATCATGATTCTCATCAGCCATGACAGGGGTAAGAATCCAGCTCACCTATAAAAAGGGCCCCCTCTTCATCTTTCAATCTCCAGCTCTTCAGCAGGTTCTGAATAGTTCACACTCGTACTCAGCCGGTCTGGCACTATCTCCCACAACTCTCTTCACATCATGAAATACTCTCAAGCTATTCTCTTCGTCGTTGGTAGCGGCGTTATCGGAAGTGTCCTCGCAGTCCCCGCTCATCCCAGCGCTGGTCAAAATCCAATTCCCGCTCTCGACAACGGTGCAACACACTTGTCAACCAACTCTACCAACAACCTGCTGACGACCGCCGGCCACCCCGAAGGCTCCAATCCCTTGACCACAACGACTCAACTGTCCCCGACCCCAGAAGGCGCAACTCCTGAACCTGTCCACCAGGCCCACGGGAGGAAATACAGGAAAAAGAAGTTCCTCAGGAAGCACCGGTTGGGTGAGCAGGATATTTCCATCTCAAGATCGTCGAAAGCCAATTTCTTCTCCCCCATTAGCCTCGCCGCCACCGCTCACTACGCGCGACTTTGAGGAGGACCTTTTCGTTAGGAATCCTCTCCCCGTACCCGAACCTGCCATCGCAGAAGTGCCCCAGAACACAACGGAGGCGACTGCTCTACCGCCCCCCGCACCTAAAAAGTTGAAGAAGTCCAGGCACCGCCGTAAACACCCCAAGAAAATCATGTCTGGTGAGCAAGGCATCTCGCTGCGATGCCATCTAAATTTGAACGAACCTTTGTTTAGCGCCGATGGTTCCCACCACTCGCAACTTCGAGGAAGATGACCTTTTCGTGAGGGATCCTGAGGCTGCCGAAGCCGTTCCCCGACCCACACCGAAGAGAAGGTATCGCAAGAAGAAGCAACACAGGGTTCAGGCTGGTAAGAAAGACATGTCGTCCCTTGATTAACCTCCAATTAACATGTTCTCGTGCAGAACAGGAGGCTCGTGACTTCGACGAAGATCTTTTCGGCAGAGAACCTGTTCCCGTTCCACAGAATGCCGAGAATATGCAGGCTACTCCTGGGCCCGTTCCCCAGGCTGGATCGGAGAAGCCCAAGAAGAGGAGGTACCGCAAGAAGAAGCATCCCATGGTAACTGGTGAGCAAGAATGTCTTTCCTTTTCATGTTGTCGGACTAACACTTTGTTGATCCAGTCGAGGTCCCTGTTACTCGTGACTTTGACGAGGAGCTCTTTACACGTATGGTTGAAACACTTGCCGAGCTCGATCAGCGTGATCTCCTTGATCTGGAGCACGAGATCGTGGCTCGTGATGTTGGGTACGAGATGGAATGGCTGGATTAGGTTCGATTGAGGCCGGTGAGCTTCTGATGAATCCGTTTCTGTGGTTTCTTGTTGCTGATGGGTGTCGTTTGTGTCTCAGGATGTCAAGGTCGGTGAAGTGAATGCGAAGGGATATAGTCTATGTTTTTTGGTATGCAGACGGAGTCCTGAATAAGAGTTGTTTCCTGCAGTCTCTTTCGAATTGCGTGAACAAGAGTTTGGAAGTGAGAAGGAATGAAAACCGACCGTCACCCTGTGCACAGCATCCTACTGCTGATCACTTTGATGGCTACCAGTCTCTACTATTATTAGTACCACCATTCCTTAGGTTTCAGCGGTGTTTGGTGTTTTAGGGATACCTTGAAGTGCTCAGTTAAGAAGGTCTTCGGTTTCTGCACTTGGCATCCCCGGAGAAGTCCCGCGTCCTCATGTAACTGCGAAAAAAATCGCATCGAACAAGCATCTCGACCTTTCTAAAACAGGTATGTAATGAACCTGTTTTCCTTGCCGGTAATCGGTGACCTACATGATATGATATTTAATGTCCAGACAACCACTACGGAATCAGCCTATCATTAGGCTACTGGTTACCATTCATGATCATTATCGCCTTATGCAAGAATCTCTTCTCTTAAAAGGGCCTTCCTTCTCAGGTTCCATCCCCCATTCTTCAGCAGGTTCTGAATAGTCCACCTCATCCAACGCTCAGCTGGTCTGGCACACTTTCCACTTATATTCATCCATTATCATGAAATATTCCAAAGCCATTCTCATCGCCGTCGGTGGCGCCACCTTGGCAGTCGCATGTACCGGTGCCGCGGACGGGCCCGCCCCTGCCCTTCATTCTCGTGAGGGACAAGCTCTCGCGGCGCGGGCTAATCCCACAGATTACGCGGCCATGGGAGGAGGAGTCGCGGGATGTGAGCGAGACATTTCCCTTCTGCGATCGTGAAAGTATTCATTGACATTTTCCATGCAGCACATCGTCGTGACTTTGACGAAGCTCTTTCTGTCAGAGAGGATGGCGCTCCAGTGACCCCACCTGATAACGCTGTTTCCGACCCTGCGGCAAACGTGCAAAGCGCGGTATCAGAATCCACGCCGCCCGCTGCTCCTGCCCCCGCTCGTAGACGCCGTAAACACCGTAAACACCGTAAACACCGTAAACAACGTAAACGCCGCCGCCGCAAAGGCCGAAAGTCGGGGCAGCCCAGCGGCCCTCCTGCTCCCTCGCCCGGTGAGCATATTCTTCTTCCAGTGTCAAGAAAAAACGTACCAACCGAATATTCTTGTCTAGCTCCGGAAGCCTCCACCACAGCTCCTGGGGGTCCCTTGCCTGGTGAGCACATTTCCCGTTCCAATGGTATCCAAAACGTACCAACTGAGATAAAAAAAAATCTAGCTCCGGAAGTTGCCACTCGCGGTTTCGAGGAAGCTCTTTCCATCAGAGAAGATGGCGCTCCAGTGACCCCGCCTGATAACGCTGTTCCCAACCCTGTGGCACAAGTGCAAAGCGCGGTATCGGAATCCACAAATACGCCGCCCGCTGCTCCTGCCCCCGCTCGTAAACGCCGGAGACACCGCCACCACTACAAAGGTCACCACCCCTACCACCAAGTTCAACACCACCACCACCACGGTCACCGCCACTATCGCGAGAAGTCGGGGCAGCCCAGCGGCCCTCCTCCCTCGCCCGGTGAGCACACCCCCTTCCAATATCATCGAAAGCGTACCAACCGAATATTCTTGTCTAGCTCCGGAAGTCGCCACCACAGCTCCCGGTCCCTCGCCTGGTAAGCACATTTCCCGTTTCAATGGCATCCAAAGCATACAAATTGAGATTTTTTAAATCTAGCTCCGGAAGGACTTGCCACCCGCAGCTTTGACGAAGCTCTTTCTGTCAGAAACCACCACCACCACCACCACGGACACCAGCACCATGGACACAAACACCACCACCACCACCACCACCACCATCACGGGAAGCAAGAGGGATCCAGCAACCCTCCGCCCGGTGAGCACAGTACCCTTCCAATGACATCCAAAGCGTACCGACCGAATTTTGATCCAGCTGAAACAGCTCCCGCGGACCCCTCGCCTGGTAAGCATATCTCCCGTTCCAATTACATCCAAAGCATACCAACTGAGATTTTTTTAAATCCAGCTCCAGAAGTCCCCACCACTCGCGGCTTTGACGAGGACCTCGAGGCGCGCCTGGTTTTGCCACGTGGGACGACACCTCCAAGCCTCAGCGAAGCTAAGTATGGCGTCATCCGCCGTAATGTTGCCCTCAATGTCCTCGCTGCCCTCTACGAGCGCGATATGCAAGACGATCTCGCCACCCGTGATCTTGCATATCAGATCGATGAGCTTGATTGAATGTGGGTCCTTTGGAATTTCTTGCTGTTTACCTGTTTCCTGACAAGCGTTGTATTCTGAAGGCCAGTGGGTCTGAAGGGGACTTTGTAGGTAGATGTGGTGTGATCTTTCATGATCAATATAACGGTTCCCGTGGAGTTCTGCGTGATCTGACATCTCGTTTTTCAGTTTTCATCATGATCATAAGTGCCGGGTTCAAGTAATGGCAATTCCAACTTGGCGACTTCAGTGACGAACAATGGGAATTTGTCTAAGCACGGGACGCGAGCAGGCCTGTCGAAACAAGAATCGGCCCGTTTCACGTTGGACCCGTGCTATTTCAGTTATGGACAGCGATGAGTCGCGCGTGAGACTAGTTTTCGCGCCATCGATGAGCACAGGCCGTACATCTAGAAAGCGCAGTAATTTTAGCACCACCTCACCCTAGACAATCACTTAGAATCCACTTGCCGATAGACTACCAGACAAAGAAATAGGAACATCAGATCGAACGACCATCCAAAGTAAACAGCATACAAGTAGTCATCGGTTCATCCGCAGATCTGATCTGCAATTGGTAGAAATATGCCTTGTCGTTGTTGCATTTCTCACAAGATGCTGCGAAGAAAGAATAATATGCAGATAGACGGTCTCACTACACGGATCATAATAAGAACCTGAACGACGTACCCATTGTAGAATCAGCATGGGCCCACATTTCCTCCCCGCCGAGGACGTCGTCGACTTGTTTCCGTTTCAATTTAGTGCGAGAAGTCATCTGTTGGAAGAAAGGGATGTCCCCGAAACGGCAATGAGCAGATTTTCTCCCCGTGTAGGTTTTGTGGGCACTCGACTTGTTTTGTTAGTGGGAATTGGTAAGGACAGGTATTGCAGGCCCATTGGTTGTATCCAGTGTCGGAGGAAATAATGAGGAGATTGGCGCATGAGGGACAGAAGAGCATGGTAGCGGTTAGAGGATCAATTCATTGCCAAACGATGACCTCAAACATGACTACCTATCACGAGTCATCTCATCATCATTTTGCTTCACCTCGCATTGGCATCCATGGTTGAACAACACCATGAAAAAACTGGATTTCGAATCGGCCTGTTGACTCATTGAGTCCCACACGGAATTTGCAACGCGCAGTGCTCTCGACCTGCATGATCGCCAAAGGCGGCCGTGCACAGGCAGTCTGAAGAGGCGGAACACGCTCCTGAGTACGAGATGGGGTGGAAGGAACAACGACATCCTTGATCAAACTAGGGATGGGTACGGTTGCAGCTCGAACTTCATTCTGTCCATCATTGATGGCGCGAGGTATGCATATTTCTCTTCGAGTTCTAGATGTAGAGATGGGAACTGAAACCACTTACCGAAGGCTGTTCTTTCTCTTTGCATCCTGTGGCCAAGTCCCTGATTCCGTTGATTTCTCGGTTGTCCAAACTCGATTCATGCGTATCTGACTACACTCGACGATTTCAAACGCCAAATTCAATGGAGCTTTCCGTGTCAGCAAATAATCACGAGTTGGTTCGACGTTAGGACCACAGCGTTGCGTGAAGCGGTCAACAGTTACATATTGATCCAACTTGCATCAGCATCATCTGCGGACTCGGATCAATATAAAAACCCAAATACCTCCTCGTTTACACTGGTATGTAGCACTGTACCGTGACAGTGATGGTATCCCGCCTGTGATAAATATATTGACGGCGTCTACAAGTCTCCAGGTTCGAGACCAAAGCTTGGCTGGCCGCTGATGAACTTGCTTGACAATGGGAAAGCGAAGACGGAGGTAACAGCATTGCATGATGGTGATCCTTCATCCTTCCGAAAGCGTACCGCGGTCCGTGACCATATAAAAGGTTTCCCCTGTTCGTCCGTTACCCCCACTCTTCAGCAGGTTCTGAACAGTTCTCCCATCCACGCTCAGCTGGTCTGATACATTCCACACAACTACTCTCTCCCATCATGAAATATTCCCAAGTTGTCCTCATCGCCATCGGGGGCGTCGCTCTCGGAGTCTCTGCTACACCCACCGCTGCCCCTAGACAAGGCTTTCCTCTCAGGAAAGCCGGTGAAACGCTTGAAACTGTGGCCGAAGGCGTCAACGGTGGCATTGGCCGGGGGGCGGTTAGTTCGACCGTGAACACGCCATATGGCGTGCACCAAGGCCACCAGGCGTTCCGGAAGAACTTGTACACGCAGCATTCGCCTTCCGAGTCCACAGCCCAAGTACTACAGACTCCTCAACCCCCAACAGAGAAGTCGGCCAAGGGCGAGCACTGGAAGAAGAAGAATCGCGAGCGCTCAGCTGGTGAGCAAAGACATTGTTCTTCCTCTGCGATTGAAACCATGCTGACCACTCACACTGTTCATCTAGACGCGCGAGTCCCCACCGCCGCTCGCGCCTTTGATGAGGAGCTCTTCGCCCGAAATAACCTTAAAGCCCTTCGAGCTGGCGGGAGAGCCGCAACGAGAGCTGCAGGTGGAACGGAGGGCCTCGGTTCGTCTTTGGGTGGTATATATGGCGCTTATAAGAAACACAAAGAGGCCAAGGCCCAGGCTCAGGCCCAGACCCAAACCCAAGAAGCGAGGCGTTGGGTCGCGGATGAAGAGGACCTTTATGCGCGCAACAGCCCACTTTTGAGACCGTTGCGGGACGCGTTCCAGAAGAAATTGCAGGAGGCGCTGGCAGCTAAAGCGGGCAAGGCGGGGGGGAAGTCACGCTTAAGTTCTGATCCGCATTTGGACGATGAAACCGAGGCTCGCGATCTTGAGGATGAGGTGTTGGAGGCGCGAAGCCTTGTTGATGCTTGGAAGGCGTTGTGGAAGCCGCAAAGCAAGGAAGAGAAGGCTAAGAAGCTCCAGGAAGACGCTCGAATTGCGGCTGAAAAAGCCGCAGCTGCTACCGCCGCTCTCGACGAGCGTGATTCCTTTGAGATGGAAGACGACCTCGCCACCCGTGATTTTGCCTACGAGATGGATGAGCTTGATTGAAGGTGAACGTGCTTCCGCTGGTGGCCCTCCTCCAGTTTTTTGAGGGTTGCTTTTCTTTCAGGATAAGGAGTCGAGTCGGGGATGTGCACTGAAAATTCATGTGGGTAGATGTAGGATATGAATGACCCTTTTGACGTTGAATTTTCGAATTTGTGTGGCCTAACTGGTGCGTCTCACTCGCTTCTCCCCGTCAAGAGGAAGAACTTCTGGAAAACAAGGGGCTGCAACCTTGCTGATATATGTGTTGAACCAGGGAGAGTTCTAGCCTGCTTGTTGGAAGAAGTGTCTTTGTTGTCGGTTTCCGGGTCGAGCCAAGAAGTGCACTGTCAGGCTTATGCCGTCAATTCAAAGGTATAGAAGATCTAAGCTGTGAATTCATCGTTGATCCTACTGTTTCACTTCAACTTTTCGTTGACTACAGTAAGCAGAGCCTGCGTCGCCTTGGGAAATTCCGTCCACTTTGACAGGTCGAGTTTATGATAGTGATGCCTCACGCCTTCTGCGAACTTGGGTCAAAGCCCAAACTCTCGGCTTAAGCTCTGCAATGAGCTTTCTGCGAAAGGTTCTCTTTGGTTTCTCTTAACATCTTCATAATGATCTTTCCACAATAGCGGCTGACTTTCCTAGTAACTTCCCACTGTGTTGCAGGGAAAGTATCTGTAGATGTATTTAAGAACATCCAGGTGCCATTCCGTGTTTCGCAAGCGTACTCGCCCATGGCATGTGGGATATGCGAGCGCGACGGCGACTTGGAGGGTAAACACATGCCTCGGCGATTGCGGATGCCGTATTTTCTGGGCCTGGGCCTGCGCTTGGCGGAATTTCCAACTCCAAAACTTTCTGGATTTACTTAGTGGGCAGTCTTCGAGTTTCTCTCCCAACTTTGAACTCGTCTGAGACTCTATGCTACACGTTAACCGACTAACTAATACACAATATATAGAGCGCTTGCGTCGTTTATAAGATATCAGCCGTGTTTCAGTGGTGTCCGCGTGGATTATTAGTAAACATGATGACAAAGATGGTGCAACTGTTACCATGGTTCTACAGCCTGGAGGCGGTGATGCATTTAAGAGGCGGTCTTGCCAGGATTTGATCTCTCCATTCTTCAGCAGGTTCTGAACACTCAGCTGGTCTGATTCCTTCCACGCCATGAAATATTGCAAACCCATGCTCGTCGTTGTCGGTGGTGTCACCCTTGGAGTTGCCGCCAACCCCTTCCTTGGTTTTCGGCAAGGACTCGCTCTCGCACCAGGACGTACTGATGCCGCATCGACAACCTTGGATCCCTTTACAAAAACTCAATCATCCAATAATACGGCGGCTGTTACACCTGGCGCGGCCCCACCAGCCCATATGCACTACCTCCAAAAGCACGACCCCCCAATGCACTACCTCCAAAAGCACTGGACTATGGGAGTTGGTGAGCATGGCATTTCTTTCCCACTGCGACCATATAAAGATTCTTCCCTTTCCAGCTCGGGAAGTCTCCGAGACAGAAGCTCGCGACTTTCACGAGGATCTTGCGACTCGTGGCGGGCCCCACGGAAGCAAACGCAAGAAGGGGCGCCGTGGTGGAAAGCGCAAGAAGGGGCGCCGTGGTGGAAGGCGCAAGAAGGGGAAGCACGGTCAACACAAGAGGCGCCTTGCTCAAGTCCCCACCGCTGCTCGCGACTTTGACCAAGATCTCGATACACGCATGACCTTCCCATCAGGGTCGGATGGGATCTCGCCTCCAGCGCTCAACGGCGCTTACTATCGCATCCTCCGCCGTCACTCTGACCTCACAGAGCGCGATTCCTTGGATAGGGAATACGACCTCGCCGGTCGCGAGTTAGCCTACGAGATTGATGAGCTTGATTGAAGCAGGTGAGCGTCTTGATGTCAGCTTCCCTCCAGTCCCTTGATGGGCATTTTCTTTCAGGACATGATATCGAGCTGTGGGATGCGAACTTGAGTGTTCGTGTGGGGATGTAGATGTAGGAGTCAACTGTAGGATGATGTGAATAACCCTTTATGATTATTTAATTGCGTGGTCCAACTGGCGCATCTTCGGTGTTGTTTCTTCGTCAGGAGGAAGAGCCTCTAGCCGACAGATCTACTGTATCCGAACTGAACTGGAGAGTGCTTTGGGGCTGCTTCGTCTGCATATTTCACTGTAGCTACTTTGCGGCGAGTCTTCGTCTTTGCCCTATCATTTCACTCTGGCACCCACATACCTAGCTGAGAGCTCCTGTGGGAGAGAAGAAATACTGATCCCAGTATTAGAAGGACTTGACGATACCCTCATGTCATTGGAGGGATCGGCTCGTATTTTGACGACTTCAAATTCAAGATAACTGTTTCAACACTTTATTATGCTGCAGAACACCTATCGCAAGAATCCTCCCTGTCACACAAACACAGCCCTCCACCCTTGGAAGGAAAGCCCCAAATCGGGAACATATATTCACCATGCTCGATGTCCACCGTCCACAATAATGCTAATATATATGTCAGGCCCACAAGTCATCACAGTGTGTTGATATATCACCTACTCGCTCCCTGTACAGAACGTGGATGCGGGACTTGCGAGCCACATGATGGCTCCACGAAGCTCGTCTGGTCGCCCGATCCGTCCCAGTGGGTTCTGCTCGGACCATTCCTTTGACAGATGTGGTCGCGCATCGAGAAATTTGCGTGTCATCCTGTCCATCCTGTCCTTAGTATTCAGGGTCGAACCCAGGCCCCGTCACGGACCGGGGGTGTTGGATATTGAAACTCACTCGGTGAATATGTACCCAGGGCTCACTGAATTGACGCGGATCCGTTTGCTCCCCAGTTCGCATGCCATAGAACGCGCCATCTGGATGACGGCTGCTTTGCTCGCGTTGTATGCGACCCAGTGGCGATCCTAACCCTGAGTAATTATAATGGGTGCGGGAGAAACAGGTAATCCTTACCTTATTGGCAATACTACCACTCATGCTTGCGATCACGATGATGCTCCCTGGGATGTTCAAAGCTTCCATTTGCCTTCCCGCAGCTTGCGCGCTGAAGAGGACGCCAGTTACGTTGACGTCGATAAGCTATCGCGAACAGGATCCAGCAATGGGTTTGGGTTTCAAATTTGAAACCAGACGAGTGACACGCCGACAAACCTTGCGAAAGTCCTCAGCGGGATACTCCAGACAATCCACCTCCTGCAACACGCCCGCGTTCGCGACGCAGATATCAAGCCTTCCCTCACGCCTGACGACCTCTTCTGCCCTGTTGCGCATGCCCGCCTGATCAGTAACGTCTGCGGACATGTACTCCAATCTGCCTTTCTTGCTCGCGTCGAGCGGGTCGAGGCTGGGCAGCTGGGCAGCGTGGGTGCGGACTTTGAGCCAATCTGAATCTGGAACTGTGGGAAGGTCGAGAGAGTAGACGATGGCGCCTGCTTCTGCTAAAGCGAGGGCTATCTCAAGCCCGATGCCGCGGTGGCCGCCGGTGACGAGGGCGACTTTGTCGACCAGGAGGAATTGGGAAAGCGCGGTGCGGATGGGAGGAGAGGAGGCCAAGGCGGCGGCGATGCCTATGGGTGTTTCGTGGGCGGATGTGGACATGGTGTGAAGAGAGAGTCGATGTAACCCATCTGAGACAAGATGAATCACTACTTTCGACCGAATAGGATATCGGGGCTTTACCCAATTATTTGGAGGAGGAATGTCAACTTTTCTTGAATCGGAAAACTGCATCGAGGGTGGACATGGCGCTGTCATGGGCACAGTCCTCGCCGCATCGACTGGGATATTGACCCATATCTTTCATGACTTACTCCCTTCTGGCAAGCGGACTGGAATCCTCACAGGTTGAAGATGGTCCAATAGCGTTGGAAGGCGTTACCTCTCTGGTTGAGATAGTATCCCCGACTCACAGACACTTTATCGTTGCATTCCTGTGTTACGACGAACAAGGGCTCCTAACCATTGATTTATACGTGCGTATCGTAAGTAAAGGCAGTCGCACCGTTCCATTCCATTTATGTATCACCATCAGAGTCAGACTCAGGTGGGTGTTCTCCTTCCTCTTCGCTTTCTTCGCTCGATCGATTTCCATGGTTCGGATTTCGGACGAGAAGGTCTTCCGGTCCGTCATCGCCATCTTCAATACAACCGTATCAGAAAAAAAACGAGAGGCGTTGAGTTTCCCCGAGTTGTACCTTGGTCTTTTTTCCTCCGAGACTCTTCCCAATTTCGTTCTAAATCTTCGATAATTTTATCTTGCATAGCTGCAACTTCCTCCGCCGTCGTGCACGTTTTATATCTTTCGAGATATGACCTATCCCACCAATGACCAACACGACGGGCACGGTTCAGTTAATTAGCGTGGCTATCGCACTTTTCGTAACTCACCAGTTCACGTCCCAAAACGAACCTCCCCATCCAAACCCGCTCAACAGCTTTTCAGCGTAGGCATCAAAACCGGTAATGTAAAACGCCGCTGCGAGGGCCTCTACGCAATTCAGCCGCCATGGTTTTCCGTAGTTTGTCGGGTTTGTCGCCAGGAGATATGGTACTTGAGGAAAGGGGACGATCAGCATCCGCAGACGACAGGTAGAGGGTAGAATGGGTGACTGACATAGACGTTCGTGCGGGCTGGCTATCTTTCCGAAAGGCACGTCGTCCAAGCGTGCCCAGGAGCATTCGACGACGGCCAAGCCGCTGGAGAGTATGATCTCGCGATCAGAGGGGCTTATGACACGTGTCCCTTTCGGCCTGGAATGTTGTGCCTTTTTGTAAGTATCAATGTGGTTCCAAAGAAGAGGGGGTGTTTGGAGTGGCAGAGGAAATATATCTCACGAGATGACGATACCACGGAATTTTGAGCCGACTTTGAGTTCTTTGATCAAACCCAATCGGCCGAGTTTCTTGCCTGAACACCGGCGGGGATCGCAGTGGTCAAAGTCCTGGAAGTGTGTTCGAGCTCTTATTTACCGATCCAAAAGTCAATTTAAGAAAGACACTTGCCCACATTGCCACGGGGACGTTTATCCGGACCTCCTCTCCAGTTTCGTCATTGTCTTACGAGGTAAGAATTCGGCGTCAGTCGTTCTGAACAAAGGGCGAAAGAAGCCGATGACGAACCTGTTCTTTCCACATCTTCAATATTCGGGGGGTTGTCCCCGTCGTGGGGGCCACCGCTGGATTCGACCACAACGTCGATCGCACTCATGGGTCTCCGATCATCGCCCACACCGCTCCATTTCAGGTTTGCAGCGCCCGTCCTGTCGAGATGCGCCTTAAACGCACTGCCGCGATTCCGTGATGACCCCCTTCCCTTGTCGCGGCCGGTTCTCCCTCTTTGTCCGCGAGCCTCGACTTCTGTCGAATTCTTCTTGCCCATGGCGGGACCTTTTGAACGATAAAGTGGTAAGGGATTATTCCCAGTATTTGTGCTGTTGTAGGCTCTTGCAGCGACGTCCCGCGTGACAAGCGTTGAAAGTGTCGGTCTTCCGAGAGCCGACGGTTGTTTCCTTTCTAGCTTCCGTTGCCCGTAATACTGGCCGACAAAACGATCATCTCGAAAGAGGGCGATCGATCACCGCAGGTTTCCCTCTATTTGCATGTCAATATGTACTGCACCACGCGATGTGGGGTTCGAAAAGCATCCGAATAACAGATGGGGAGGATGATCCTTTGATATTTACTCCTGGTTCGTGGACTTTGTCGTGTTGTTCTGAAGGGCCTCAACAACTAGTATTAAGAGTCCGACCACAATCCAGAACTCCTTGAGCTCTCAATCAAGAATCAAAGGGTGCCTTTTTTCTCATTCGGCCTGTGTGACTCCGGAGGAAACATGACCCGTGAGTTTCCAAGAAGTTGTCAAGAGACCAGCCGGGCTTGACTCTGTTAAATAGGTTCAACAGGGTCTTCGTTTGAATCATTGCCGAGGAGGCGAAATCAGCGAGGACTCGCCTTTAGCCTCTCCCGCGAGGATATAAGACGATTCTCCCCTACACGTATGGGTCGCGTGATGGCTCAGATTTGTATGTCCTCATGTTTTGCTTTTGATAAATTGCATTAAGTGCGTGCCTGAATCTCTCCCCTGAATGCCATTCAGCTCCACACTGTGCATTGTGGCACGCTTCGGAGAACATGAAAGCAGGGTTTCGCTATTGGGCGCCTCCCACTGTGTGCCCGATCGCGGAATATCTTTCTTCCTTCACAGCAACCAAGGATCTGGCCGGTGCCCGGCTGCTGTTCGAACTTCGAGGCTCCTTTTCTCCATTCGACTGGTGCCTTTAAATTACTTGGAAATTTTACTTCCAGGGAACCGCTCTTTGTTAATCCGGAATTCATGCACGCTCGGGATTTGAGAATTCCCGGGAAACCGGATGATTTCTCATGTCGAACGTCAGCCATCCATCTGGTAGCAATTCAGGAGCCAGCCGGGGCCCGGTGTTAATATCATGGATCTTCTCTCCGCAAAGATCCCTTTGTTTCACTTGAGTGATGGGTGCAGCATGCCACCTGTCTGGAGACCTCTAAGCGCACATCCCCCGGCCTCCCCACATGCACATCGGCGGTGTTGAACGGCGCCATCCTATCGGCTTCTTATTTACTCAACGGGCCTTACTTAAACACCGGTCAGAGCTTCCGCTTGCCCTTCACGCACGAGGCCGCAAGTGCCAGGTCATGCGATCGTCCATCTTGGCGTATGGAATTTCGTACGGTGCGGCCTGGGCATGAGGCATTTATGGATTTCCTACTTCCGTTAACGTGAGGTCATGTTGCCAGTCCGAGTCGCACGACATAAAAGTCAAGATCCGAGTGCTTCCGAGTGTCGCCGTGACCCGCTCGAACTCCGAGGTAACAGGAGTTTGTAAAGCTGCCTGTACTAAAATCAAGATCACGATTTCGAATCCCCGAGTTTCTGGCGGTGCTGACGCAGACAGATGCCATTGAAGTTTATGATGACACGGGAAGCGCCTTGAGGTTGAGCTTGCTTGAGCTCGACGATTATGCCCCCCTTCCGTCGCATGCAAACGTTACGAGAACGAGAGAGAGAGCGGCTGTCGGGTGCAGTTCCCTGTTTCCCATGACTTGTCATATTTTCGGGAAATGCGGAACACCGCATAGCTTAAATCTGTCGAGGACCCGCTGTTGAAGACTCCTCAGGACGAATTCGGGTCAGGGCGTTGGGCTGATCAAGATTATTATCACGCTGATAAAGCGCCAACCGACGAGGATCCAAGGAGAATATTCTCTTCCCCGCCTTCGCGGGGGGTCCGGATGAAGTGAACGAAACACAAAAGATGAACGGGGGGGTACCACGCGCAATCCAAACCTCATTCAGAGTTGATCTTTGATGAGCGGGAGTAATGGTGCTCCTTGGATCTCCATCAAATAACGGGTTGTGGGGAAGGATCATTACAGTGTGGGAAGTGGTGGGAAGAAGATGATGAAATTCAACTCCGCGACTATTGGGCGGTCACCGGGATATAAATGCTCAACCGTTTGCAAATCAGCCCTTTCTTCTTGGCGTTAGCATCAAGATTTAACGGGTTCCTTATATAAAAGTGGTCCCCTTACATCAACCCATTCTTCCCCTCCCCCATTTTTACAATGACTTCTAACGCTCCCTACACCGTAAGTCCATCGTACGACCCTTCACTGGCACGTGCATCCTCACCCGAATGAACAGCACCGAGCCCACTCACGCCAGCAATCCCTTCAACGCTTCGACGATGGCATCGACCTACTCAAACAAGAGTTCGAAAGCGTCTCGGCAGAGCGTGACTCTCTCCGTGCACAGAAAGAGGAATATGAAGCACAAAGTAAGCACAGCTCTACCTGCTCCCCAATGCTATGCAACTCATCCATCCATCAGTTACCCTCCAAATCAGCGAGGTGAACGCAATTCGCCGTTCCCTCGTTGACCTCGAAACACAACAGACTAGGGTTCGCCAACACTACGAAGAAGAGCTACGACGTCTCCGCTCCGAGATCAACGCCCTCCATCCTTCTGCCAGCCATTCTGGAATTCCGGGGTTCAAATCCCATGGCACTACACCACGCCTCGCTCCCCCGCCTGCTCCTCTTCTCATCGGACAACCGGGACCGGGACCAAGCACGTCCGAAACCTTTGGGCGAGTTCGCGCAACCAGCGGCGCTGCCTATGATCGGGAACGCGGTGTGGAGAAGTCGAGAGCGCCGACGCCACTGGAAAAAGAAGGACTCAACTCAGATAACTGGGAAATGAGACAGCAGCAGAAGGCCCGGGAATTCCGAGAACGAGACCGAGACCGAGAGCGCGAAAACGACAGGATGGTGGACATCCGAGACACAAAACGACTCAAAATTGACCATGGTGAGCCGCTCTTACCCCGATCCCCTTCGATCGGCCAGAGTGATGACGATCCTCTTTTAGACTCGCCGGAATCGTCAAGCAAGCTTCCTCCCGCACATGCCTTGTATCCCTCGCAACAACAAGTGCAGGGTGGTCCACCGAGGGAACGTGATTATCAAGTTACTCTGCCGCCGGTCGGTCCTGCCGGGAACCCTGGAAATCTACAACCGTATCCAAGCCCCCGGCAGCTTTCGATTCGAGACAATCAGGAGCTTAGTCTGCGCACGGTGCCACCGGAGTATACGAAGGAAGGGAGCGATTGGTACGCCGTCTTTAATCCGAGGGTGAAGCGGTCTTTGGATGTTAGCCCGGTCCATACGCTCCCACATTCTAGGTGAGGGGTTTCCCTCTTTTTTTGGCCAGGGAGTTCCTTGACAGTGATCTCGTCCCAACAGTGTGGTATGCTGCGTCCAATTCTCAAATGATGGCAAGTACCTCGCGACGGGTTGTAATCATACTGCTCAGATATACGACGTGAAGACCGGGCAGAAAGTATGGTACGCATCCTGTCCTTTCTTTCTTTCCCTTTACCTTGTCACATTCGACTCACGTACGATCCCTACTCACTAGTGTCCTAGAGGACAATTCAGTCGGCATCAAGGGCGACCTCTACATTCGTAGTGTACGGTTTAGCCCTGATGGGAAGCTTCTTGCCACAGGCGCAGAAGATCGGCAGATCCGAGTAAATAAACCACTCCTCCTTGTTCGCTTTCGATCGCCCCTCATGCTTTGCTAACCCAAAACCCTTTCTTACATCAGATATGGGACATCGCCAAAAAGCGCGTCCGGCATATCTTTGACGGCCACCAACAAGAAATTTATTCACTCGATTTTTCCCTCGATGGACGTTTCATTGTTTCCGGTTCAGGCGACCGAACGGCACGGGTATGGGACATGACCGACTATCCTTCGGGTTCGCCTCCTCGCCCGTCCTCGTCTGCGGCGCAGAAAACCTCTCTTACCAAAGTCCTTACCGTCCCTTCGCCTTCCTCGCCTTCGGCGTCTTCACGCAGCACCACCACCGGCCCGGGTACGTCGGCAGCGGCGCTTAGCGTCTCATCCAACCTGGACTCGGGCATCACCTCCGTCGCCATCTCCCCCGACTCGCGGTACGTCGCTGCCGGGTCGCTTGACACTGTCGTGCGTATTTGGGACGTCGTGACGGGGCAGCTGCTGGAACAGCTGCGGGGACATAGGGATAGCGTGTACAGTGTTGCGTTCACGCCGGACGGGAGGGGGCTTGTTAGCGGGAGCTTGGACAAGACGTTGAAGCAGTGGGATGTGAGCGCTGTTATTTCTGGGGTTGGTGGGAAAGGAAAGGGGGAAGGGAAGATGGTGGTCGGGGGCGCTGGGTCGTCGTCGTCGTCTTGCACGATGGATTTTGTTGGACATAAGGCGAGTCGTGTGGTGTTCGTTGAGTTTGGCTTGCTGGTTTTGCTCAGCTTGGTGATTTTTTTAGGATTATGTACTCTCTGTTGCGTTGTCTACTGATGCGCCTTGGGTCGTCTCGGGTTCCAAAGACCGCCTTGTTCACTTCTGGGATGTCAATACTGGGGCGCTGCAGTTTATGTTGCAGGGGCATAAGAATTCTGGTTCGTCTTATTCTTATTCTTTTGAAACATTTCTGAGGAAGCGCTGATTGTGCTCCTAAGTCATCTCTCTCGATCTCAGCCCTACCGGTGGGTTGCTCGCCACGGGGAGCGGGGACACCATGGCCCGAATATGTATGTGGTTGATGTGCACCTCTACTTGTCGTCCTTTCTTCTCTAACCATTTTTTCCCTTCGTTTCTACAGGGCGTTACAACTCCATTTGATTCTACTACCTGGTTCTCTGCCATCCTGTCCTTTCGCTTCCACTCTCATCAATCATTCCTTCTTCCCCAATTCCCGACGCATCTCGTGCATTGCATCTTATCACCCTCAACTTTATCTTCCAACTGATACCCCACTCTCCTCGTCTTCTAGGACATGTATTGGTATCTTAATTACGTCACGCTCTTCCTGTTGTGTATTTATCGTTCCCGCTCGCTCTGCTTTCGACTCGAAGCCTACTATAGTAGTAGTCATGGTGACCTTTTTATTTCTCCCACTACCTAGCAGCATACAGTACATAACCATTATAATTTTAACTTGTGATGTGGACGCTTTGAGAACACTGGACAGCCGCCATGAGGCGACCAACATACACGGAGGCATTACTGCCTGATCATGCGCAGATGTGGATGTCCGAAGATGTCCGACTCGGAGTCACTCACGAGAATAAAACATGTCAGGAACGCGGTCCTAAAGATATCATCCTATGTAGTCGTCGCGTCCCTAGCTTCACGAAAACATCTTATAATATTCTTCTATACATTCAATCCATAGATCAAGCCCTGAGCTCCGTCATGGCTCATAGAAGAAGCGCTCAGCAGTTTATGATCGACAGTGCATCATCCATCAACCTTCGATATCCCCAAAAAAGAAGCAACGCACGATTTCCTCGCACAGACAATGGTATGACAGATCCGTGATGCTAACATAACTATGATAATATAATTGAGTTCTGACCCTGGACTGATGGTCATGGAGTACAAGTACGATGCATACATGCGTGGATATCCCAAGTTGCGATCTTGCTTCGCAACAAGTTCCACGGAACTTTATCAACCGAAGCCGGAGCCGTTTCACTCATATGTCCCGTTCTACATACGTGTTCGCCGAATCCTTGGGCAGCAGTTGCTACGACACTGAGGGAAGATCTGGTGCGCCAGGAACTTGCGGACGGCTGTGTGTGGAGTGTGCTTCGTCCGTGGGTATTATTAGGTCTTGGGGTGTTGGAAAGTGAGCATACAAACCTGAAGATGTTCAAAGGTGTCAAAGTCAATGGCACACTCACTTTCTTTGAGGAAAGAATTAAGAGCTCTGTGTTCGTTATATGCAAGTCGTATGTGGACTATCAACGAGATAGTTACATGCCAAGGAATGTTGAATTCATCGAAATAGTTGGGAAGGGACATCCCAGCAAAGACTCACGACCATGAAGGCGGTTCCATTCGAGGCCCTGGATTTTTCTCCTTCTCCATGGGTACATGTAGATAATAAGCCACAAGGCCCGTAGTTTGAACAGATCGCGCATCACAAGCCTTCAGGAAGCCTGAAAAGACTGATCATCCAACCTCGACCGGAAAGCCTTGACAGAGGTGCCCATGATTGGGTCTTTGGCTGAAATGATGATCTCGCGGTCCATTAGAATCTTGAGCATCTGCTTTATGACAGATGACAGCTACACTGGACCATCATGTCAGTCACGCGAGTCGATCCCCGAAAAGAATGTATTGAAGTTGCCGGGTTTGTATCTGTCGAGTGAGCACTGCCGAGACGAACGGGCTTGTGTGATAGCATAAGGAGCGTTGGGCTGGCGCACACGATCAGGAGAGGCAATTCATAGGCGCCCAGTGCCAACGTGGTCGCGCGGATTCTGAGTTCTCCACATGTCGAGGTGGCTATCGTTGTTGTCTGGATCTTCATCAAGAAAACAAAAGAACAGAAGCAAGCACTACCGACCGACACTTCAAGCTGAAATACCATGCGGGAAATTTCATCGAAATTAGACGCCTACCAAATGAATGAGTTCCTGGACCCGGAGATAGTTAGATCCACATGGCGTCATTGGCACTCATGTGCCAGGGGTACACATAATGCCCTTGACCGCGTCCAATAGTGCCGACGAGGTCCTGCAAGTACCAGGGTCAGGATATCAAGGGAGGTTTCCTCACTTTCCCTTACTCGAGTACGAAACTCAGCTAATCGATGTCATCAGTCATCTGGTGGGAAAGAAACCTTTACACTACGGGTCGTTATGGTCTGGAAAACCCCAAGGAATTAAAACAGCTTACCTTCCACGCAGGCTCCATCTGCCACGGTTGTTCCTGTTGAAACCTGAAAGTGTAATCAAAAAATGATCTTCATCTCCGAGTTGAAGGCTCACTCTTCCCTAGCGACCAAGTAAAAAACCAATCGATGTGTCTAGGGCTTTCGGACTAGACCCGCGATGGAGTTTGTTAAGGTTTGGACACTGGAGAGAGGTTAATCGGCTATGACACCGGCGGCTAAAACGGATGCTGACTTTCATTATGCCTTTGATCGAAACTTGAGAATGTCTAAATCTGCAGTAAACGGTAGCAGAGATTGTTGCATGAACAGACCACTTTTCGCTTTGGAAAGGTCCCGGCTCAAAAGCACGGGTTGACTACCCAGAATTACTTTACTGTGAATGGAGATGGCAAATCGAGTGACTCATGGAGATAAGCCTCAACACCTACGGTCCCGGCTTTTCTGCGAAGAATAGAAGAATTGAGACGGGGAAAAAAGACGGCAGGAATCAACTTACAACCTGGATCTCACCTTCAGCGCTGGAATATCTTGAATAATTTTGTGGACAAACAGGACGAACAAGGAGGCATCGAGACATACTTGCGAGGGACGGTATCCCCTAAAGAGTTTCTTAGCTTCTCGGAATGGCAGTCGTAGACTCGTAGAGGTTATTCAGTTATGATTAGGGCACTTCGATTCAAGCGTGACTTGGAGCATCGCATGGATCAAATAAGCCATCGAAATACTGAGAGATTTGACATCTGTTAAAGTGGATTGTGAAATATATTTGATACACACCCACTGTTGTATCCGGTAGATTGAGGCCAGAGTAATGAGCATGATGATAGAAATGCCTTTCATAAACTGCCGTATTACAAGGTAGACGTACGATGCCAGCCTCGAGAATAGTGATGTACAGAGATGTCGACGCAAAGAACCGCTCACGCAACCCTCGACAGTGCTGGGTGGGCAGGGGTTGGGTGAGTCGGTGGAAACTTAAGACGAAAGAAGAGACTGTCACAGGTCTGACTTGCACACATAACCAAACCTATTTGTGACCCCGTCGCCATGGAGATTTATATAGGTAATCATGACTACGGCACACAACTAACTAGATTGTATTACTATTATGTAGGTACAGTATGTGTGTGGTTATATGTGTACAAGTCTGACTTGTAAGTCTGCTGCCGGCGGTGATACGGATACTTAGATCAAGGACACATATAGAAGCATGTAGAACTGGGACACTGAAGGGTGGAACTATCTAGATAAGGCATGATGAGGCACAGAAGGGAAGGGGGTCACCAAGAGTTTCAAGTGTTTTCCAAGTGAGTCCACGATTACGATACTCCATGAAATCTGGTTGTGAGTTAATCAACCATGCTTTGAAAAGATTGATGAAGATGAATGTACATATGGCTGCAACGCATGGCCCCCTGATATCTTTCGTCGGACCCGCCAGGAATAACATCCCGGCCTTCGTGCGTCTTCACTGCGGCAGCGGCCTAAAGAGGGTGACACGGCTTTTTTGCAATTGGTGAGCTCGAGCTTGCAGATCCTGTGAAATGGATTAGCTGAAGGCTTCCACATTGAAACCGCAGTCTCAGCGGGACTTCGACGGCTCCATTACAGGTGGATTCCCAAGACCCAAGATAACAGAGCCAGGAAAGAAGGGAGGAACCTATGCCACGGCGCCCGCCGCCCAAGGAGAGCAGATTACTACAGTAGGCGCAACGCTACGAAAAATATAGGGCTCCCAGTAACCACCCCTATTCGTGCCACAGCTTGACGTTCAAGTTGGGACTTGAACGTCGAAATTATAGAGCGGCCAGACAACGTGATCACGATAGTAGGTCATACACATCTATATACCAATATCCATATTTTTTTATCCTCGAACTTCAGCTGGGAATCCTAGGAATCATCGCATTTCCATTCAAGAATCTCGATAGTGTCCAGCATTGACCATTTAATATTTTAATCACACAAACGTCCCGTTCTTGTCCTGACACAGATGCCGTATCGCACATAGGGGCATCGTGCCTGCCGGCTCGTCGCCCACATCCTTTAGCAGCAGCGCCACCACACCGTGTGCAGGGACATTGTGGGCTGTGAAGTTGCGGACGGCCGTACCGTTGTCTGTGTGTGTCCATAGATCCTATGTTGAGAAAAATCAGCGTATGCTCAAGCCAAGTGACGATGGAAGGAGGAACAAAAAAGAAGAGAATGTGATAACAGATCGACAATGAGAAAGCTTGCAGTCACTTACCCGGACAGAGTATTGCCGCCCCGCACGGATCCACGGAGATTCGGTCAAGGAGAAGAACAAATCTTTGGGTTCATCGTACGGGTTCAGCTAAAATCCGTGCCCATCAAAAACGTTGCACACCAAAAACAGAGTAAAACTGGAGGCTCACAAGCATGAAAACCGTTCCATTCTGGCTCTCCCCGCTCCAATACTGCGCAGGGCGTGTGTAACTGTTCTGCCAATCCGGCTGTCGAACCCTCATGGTCAGCACAAGCCTACTTTCGAAGTCGGCTGGCCCCCTGAAAAACAAAACTCACAATCTCTCCCCACCTGAAAGGCGTGACTGAAGTGCCGACAACTGGGTCCTGGTTAATCGCGATAATCTCCTGGTTCGTCAGTATCTCGAGCGACTCCTTCGTGATAGAGGACAGCTAGAGTGCACAGCAAGTCAGGTCAAGCACGCTTAATCTGGATGACTGAATTGCAGACTCACATCTGTGGACTGCACACAGGACGAATATGATGAGAAACCTCAGGAAAACCTTCCGAGAAGCGAAAGCGACGCACGATTAGAAGAGGCGACTTCATCAGTGCCCACGCGGTAAAATGGGTTTTGGATTCTTCATAATTGAGGTCGCCGTTGCCGCTGTCTGGTTGTTCAGGAAGAAAATAAAGGAACTGGAAAAGGCACCACAAACACTTCGAGCTATCATGAGGAAAAGGCAGTCAATCACAACCGACTATCCCTCGAGGTTCTGGGCAGCTCACAATATCCATGTCATTGTGTCCATAGAAGTCTGATGCCCATGAAATAAATGAGTTCCTGGAACCAAAATTCGTTAGGTACGCATGGCTTCAACGGCGCTCATGTGCCAGGGGAAATATACCCACTGGTGTATGATGCTCCTGACAGCGCCCCAATCGGGTCCTGCAATTTGCAGGGTCGGGTTGTCAAGAGGAACTCCTTGACTCGAGAACGGAAATCAGCTAACCGATGTCATCAGTAGTCTGTTGAGAAAGGATTGTTCAGCGCTACAGGCCGAATTCTAGCGGGACGGGCTTACCCTCCATGCCTGCCCCATCCGCCTCGCCCACAACCACGGCTGTTCCTGTAAATGTCGAAGGGTGTGGTCAAGCGGTGAATGTCTTTATTTCTGAGTCAGCAAATCTCACCTTTCCCCATTCGCAAAGTGAGAACAGAAGCGGAGGTTTGCGGGACTTCTGGGCTAGATCGGTGATGGCATTCGCCATGCGTTGGTATTCTGGAAGAGAATAATTGGCTCTGGGGTGATGAATAGCAAAATAGATGCTGACTCCCGACGATGCCCTCCTTGATGATCGAATCAAATGGGACTTTGAGCGTGTCAGTCATGTACGAGTAGTCGACTCATGGGCATCAAATACTCACTTGCGCAATTATCGAATCTGTTGCAAAAGGGTGGTCAATTGACGCGGCAACGGAAGATAGAAGACAACAAACTTGAGAAGTTCAAAGCCCCAGTCTTGGAAAAGTTTAGCATCACTACACAGAAATTATCAGAACGAAATGGTGGGTGGTAAAAGTTCATAAACGGACCGCTCTTCGTTCTGGAAAGATCCTGGGTAGAGTGCACATGTGAACCATCCAGAATCGCTATACTGCGAACGGGAATGTCACACTCGAATGAGACACGGATGAATACTTTTAACTTACAATCCCGGCTTTGCTTGAATAAAACAAGAAGACATCAGAAAGAGGGCGAGAAAGAGCAGACCCTACTCACAAGCCAAAGGAGTGGATCTCATCTGTCAGCTTGTTCATCCCGGATGGGAACCTTTCTTTGTCTGTGGAGTTTTGAGTCGATTAGCTGAGGTCGAGTGAGACCTCGAGACCTACTAGCAACTATATCCCCAGACGGGCTTCTTTTCTTCTCGGAATAACAGTCGTCGAGGTTTATCCAATTATAACCGACGTCCTAGGATTGTGCGTCACTTACAGGAGCTCATGGGCGGCACGAGATTATGGGAATACCAAAAACCCAAGGGATTTCATGAGCCTGGTCGTTTCGAGAACCACGGTCTCGTTGATGTCGCACTACCGGAAGAATGTCAGGATGATTAAGGAAGGAGGATGTAGTAACGTACATGGAACGCATTCCAAGCTGTTGGAAGGGACGTTTAAAGTAAATTTTCAAAATCATTGAAGACGCTTACTGTTGTACCCCATGACTTGGGTGTAGATTGTGGGTAAGCAAGGACTGGCACACATACACCATCGAACTCACAAGGCAGACGTCCCACGCCGGTCTCGATAGCAGTTACTGGAGCATGCGCAGGGGCGAAAATGGAGCGGGCAAAGAACACCGCGATACCGAAAGCGATTATGGCAGCGAGGATTGTATTGAAAGTCAGCACGAACGAGACTTTCAAGTCGGAAATCCTTTTCCACGCAGCAGAGACTATGTAGGAGTTTTGTCAAAGAGCTGACTCCAAGATTGCACGAGAATCGTATACGTACAGGGTGTGCGGCTATGAGAAGAGCCTGGATTAGCAATTGGATGAGGCAACAGTGCTGGGGATGACTATAGTCAGGGAGCTGCTCGGAGGCTTGAGAGCGGATATTTACATTCTTCCTCCGCTTCCGCTGTCGAGAGAAAAGGAAGTGCTGGAACAGCGATGAGTACATGGTGATCAACGGGTGGAATACTTGTGAACTGACAGTCAAGTTGAGTTATAGTCATTCCGTGGGCGGGAGTTGAGTACCCCGAGGGAGTCGACATCCCTGGAGCTGAACTGGGTAAGAAAGAAACCCGCACAGATGAATCTGGGTTAAAACAAACCTAAAGTGACTCCTCTTGGTACTGGTCGAGTTGAAGTCTCCATTTCTGCAGCTTGTGGGTGAACCCATTGCTCTTCCAACATCTCATTTATGAACGAAACATACCATGACGTCCAGCGCGGGACATAAGGGACTCTGGATTGACAGCATTTGGTCATAAAGCTTCAGTTAGAGATGCCGTGGGATACTTACCTGACGAGACTTGTCCTCCTTCTGCTTCTCGGCTCATTGTTCAAGATTCGATGGCCCCCTTGGTGAGTTGGTTAGAATTTGAGCAGTACAGCACAGGCCGTGACGGGGCCAAGTTCAGTCACGTCACACCTGTCAAGACGCGATCGTCACAAGTCAGGTGACATGCCATATTGATGAACCCACCACGACAGTCGACCTTTGTTATCAAGCAGGAACAGGAGAAAGCGTTGGCCACTGCACAGCACTTTACCTCTCGTCTGGCAGTAGCCGATCTACAGCTACTAAAACATGTCACCGAATTCAAGACATCGAAGCTTGACGCGGACGACGCGTTGGACTCTGAGGAAACAGAGGCGAGGGATCCCGCAATCGTGGCGGCGGATGTGGCAGCTCAAATCGTACGTCTATCCATAGTCTCTCACAGTGAACATACTGACTCATAACATCCTCACAAAGTCCTATTTGCGCAAACTCAAATTCCAATACTTGGAGCAGAACGCCAAGGACCGATACGTCAAATCCATCGTGAGCGACATCGATGATGCTCCCATAGTTACCGCCGACGACAACAACGAGCTGCTTGCCAGCAATGCAGCCAAGAAAGAGAAGCTCAAGATCGCAAAAGCCAAGCTGGCCGAGATGTACCAGGACATCAGGACTCTCTCTCCTCTTGTCGCACAAGGTATCATCTCTTCCCAAATTCTCCTCCCAGGACCGACAACTTATCCCACACAGACTATCGCCGCGTGGAAGCATCTACCGTCGAAGCAGCCGCGCTCACGCAAAAGATCATTGACGCCCGCCTAGCCCTCGCGCGTCTCCGCAACACGCACCCCCACCCCCGCCTCACCATCCCGCTCGCCGAACAAAAGCTCAAAGATCAGGTAACAGAAATGCAGACTCTCAGTGACGAGGTCCAAGCCACCAACGCACAAATCCAAGCCATCAAAGACTGCGTCAAGCAAGGTTCGCTGGAGCTCGAGCGATTAAGGACCGAACGCGTTGAGATGGAAAAAGCAGTCAAGCAGGCGAGGGTGGATGAAGACGATGTTCGTCTCGTCCCTCTATATAACTGGTATCGTCATCTTTTTTTTCGGGTTCATCACGTCGTTCTCACCTTTCCGGCATAGGTACACAAACTCCATGCGTCTCCACCGCACCCTGGAAGACCTCCACGAGTCCCATTCTGTATCCGACAACGAGCTACGGCTGACATATGCTATCGAAGGGACACCACAGCATCTCATAACGATAACACTGATATTCGCCCCAGATACGCGCCAGCTGGCATCGGTGCAAACACAAGGCTTCGAGGAGCTCGGGGCGGATGTCGGAGACGTGATAGACGCGCACGTAGAGGTCCAAGATGTACATGGGGTCATAGCGGCCATACTTTCGAGGGCGCGGACCAGGCATCTGCCGCCGCCGCCCGAGGAGTAGTCTGGGTGGGCCTTCTGATTTGTCCGTATTGATTTTGGATGCATTCCATTAGGAGCATTCAATTTCTGTTCCCAAGATAGCGGCGCTCCTTTGGTCGATGCGTGAAACTGGGTGATCGGATACTCTTTCAGCAACAACTTTCCTAGAAACCCGTTCTGTTGGGGCGTGATACAGTATCGCACCACGCCCCCCAGAAGGGATGCCTCCTTGCCTCTGAATTGAGGGAGTTATAAATACGTAGGAGATCGGACAAGACGTGGGGCTTGTCCATTTAGACAACTGGCCACGTGCCATGGCCAGTCTATGAAGTCAGGCGATACTTTGGGTAGGCTCAACTAAGCCCCTTTCACGCAAAACGTGGGAAGGGCTTATGCTCATCAAGGTAAGCGTTTTGACAGAGCAATGTCAAAGTTGGACTAGTTGCCGCCTGTGTCCTCGTATACTCAACAGAACGACCCACTTATGAGACAGATTATGTTCATAATTTCTTTATCTATCGAACCATATAGTCTGATTATTTAGATATGCTGGGAGAGCAGCTAGAAACATGTCTTGAAGTGAAATTTCGTTACTATGGGCCTCTATAATAACTTGTCAACAAGATCAATAGAAGTTTGAATGGATCCTGGCTCTAGTTACCGGAATCAACTGATGTCACAGGTCGTCACGCCGCATCAAAGTGGCACGTCCCCCATCTCAAATCATACTCGCGCGTCGCTGAAGTGTGGATTACGAAGGAGGGATTTCGGAGATGGATAACAAAGTCGAAAGACACCTTTTTCAAGCTGAGTAAAGACCTCCTCGTCGTTATGATCTTCGTTTAATGCTACAGCAGTGATCTTGACTGGTTTACCATTCACGGGATATGAAGTTTTCAACCCGTTAAACCGTAACACCTACGCTAGGTCTCGGGAGGTGACATACCCGGCCCCAGGAATTCCGAACATATCAAATCTTTCAGCGCGTCTGGTATTCAAGTTGTCCTAGGGCATGCCGAGGAGGGGTGGATGGAATATCGAAGGTTGGGCAGGTGGGCGTGGAAGGAACGTCATGTGGCAGCACCCTTTTCTTCAGGGCAGTTCTGCACATTCCGTGTCATAAATATGTCGAGCGCGTCCAGCAGCGCGCTGTAATGTGCCATCTTTAATGCTTATGAAATGTCACACTTTTCCACCGGTAACTCAAGGTGATACTGATTGATATCGCTATGTTTTGAAAATTGACATTGCCCTGTCAACAGCCCGACTTTCACACAAGACCCTCACACGTGAGGGTTCTTGGTATGAGACTAATACTTTGGGGACAAAAGTCTCCAGGTTCAACTTGTACGGACCCATGTGTATGAGAGACCTCTCCCAAGGCAGGCGAGGACATCTCAAAGGTATGTCACAACTCCCTGTTTTTCACTGTAACATTTTTCCGTGCCGACATATGCGCCAAAATGTGGACGTCAAATACTTGATATAGCTGAGCCACTTGTTCATCAAGATATGTTTTAGACTACAAACCTCAGCAACATCATAATATACAAAAATCAGAAGGATGAAATGAAGCAACCTATCCCATGCAAACCTCATGACAATTCGCCGTTCGCCGGCGTGGAAGTTGCAGTCGAGGCCGCCAGTGCTGTCCTAAATTGTTCGTTATTTTAATGGCCCACTTTTCCGACATAATCGTTGCACATTTGACCCATGATGTTTTGGCACTTTTCAGTATGTCATGCCTCAGTTCCATCAGAACCAGTTCAAAACTCGAACCCAAAAAAAACAGCCACTCACTCTTTGAGAGGCCACACTAAATTGTCTACTTGGACCTCACGCAGATTTGGCACGTGCGAAAAGTCACTATTGAAAAGTCTGTCCCAAGGTTTTCCTTTTTTTGCGGAACGCCTATGATTTATCGTTAATGGTCCTTCCAGACAAAGGAAACGAAAACGGGGAGTGTTCACCGAAGGTATGGATGATGATAAATGATCTTCGTGAGATGGTGGAGCGGTGAGCAATCGGTCAGGATTTGAGTATGGATGCGATGCTTGCGGGGTATCAGCAGCGGGAAACAAGGAGTGTAGAGGAAAATGATGTACATACTTCTTCACGGCTCTCGAGCATCAAACACGTCATGTTGGGGCAAAAATTGAGCAACGGTAGAGATTCTAGCGTATGCCAAGTTACCAACTCTTCAATCTTCTATCCGTGTTTCGCGAAGAAAGCATGAATCTCCTTTGTTCCTGTTCCATCAGAGCGAGCTACAGTGATCTTGACAATTCTGAGGGCATTCAGACTACGAATGAGTTGATGAGATAGCACAATCATTAACACATCGAACCGATAAAATCAAGCAACAACTCACTCCATTTGAGTAAGCACCTCGAAAAAGGAGGGATGGGAGTCCGACAGTTGAAGATTGACCAGGTTCGACAGCCAGTCGGGTGAAATATTGGTTTTATTTACCCTGAAGTAAATGTTTATGCGCCGCTGCAGACGACACAAGCTGGAAAAGTGTGAAAGCACGACGGGCGAACGAGTCCCCAAGCCCTTGCACGGCCGAAAATCGTCAATAACCGTTCTCGTGATAGTCAGCAGGCGGGAACCTGTAGTCACAGCTAATGTCCGGAAGCCCTCCCAGCCGAACCTGATATAAGCGGCGTCGGCAAAGTCATTTTGCACATCCCAAATCGAAACCTGGCCAGCTAAAGCCCCGAGATGAGTGAGATTGGGCGATCGACGGAGAATCTGGAGCGTATATCGGCTCAAGTTCTCTTGAACATGAAATGAATTCAGAGGGATACTGAAAGATCAGAGATACTCTCCCAGGGATAGATCATCCGCCAATAGGTTCGAGAAGGCGATGAGAGACTGCTTGCTGCGAACAATGGGATGTCCGAATGAATAGGGGGTGGCCAGTCTCTGGATTAACCGGGAGTAGGTGTGGAATGAGTCCGGAGAAGTTATAACTTAGTCACGACACAGAGGCGTACCCGGAAGGTTCGCGACACCATAGAGACCGCAAAACGGGTTTTATTCATACGCCTTATTCCATTTGTCGACGATTCCCCGCCGTGACGGTGAAATTCCCTGACATATCGAAGGATATGGCTCCAGATCGACTCTTGGACGTCTGGTGTCGCTTGCGATAGAGGGATAAAGTCAGGCCGCGCGATGGCAGGAGTCTGCGCCGTATTTTGAGGACTTTCGGATAAATATATTCCGTCATTCATCTTTGAAAGTGAGAGAAACTCACATGTTTTTTGGTTGAATTGAAACCAGGCGTCCAAGGTCTAGATAATGAGCTATATCAAACACTATGAGCCCAAAGCCTGGATAGCGGTCGTCCGGGGTCCGGACGATGATCGATGAGACAGAATTGCTGGTAGCGAGATCTTGTAAAGTCGAGATAGTACAAGAGCTGGGTACGGAGACAAAACGCAGACTGGGTGCTTTCACCAAAGCGTCCAGGAGTGTCGGGTGTATGACATCGACCCCATTGTACCATCGAGAAACAAGTTTGTGTGTGTCTAGATCTCTGTGTCACCTCTTAGGTCGTGAAGTTCAAAAGAAGACATTGCACTACCATTTTCTTCCAATTCTGGACCAAGCACGTGGCTACAGAGTCGTTCAGATTCCTACTAGCGGCAGTCGTCGCGTTCTGTTGACCTTGGGAAACCATCGACGGTTCCGAAAGGGTGACGCAAGATGGTTTAAGGGTTGCGAGCGAAGAACATAAGCCTTTCGTGCTGTCCCAGCGGGATATATCGAGTGAAAGGAACAGCGTTGACGTTGGGAGATAGTAGGATGATGTTGCGCATGACTTCACCAAAACCGCCTTCGATGCGGAGTTACCTGGTATACGAACCGAGGTATGGGTTGGCCTGCAAAACACGCTCCAAAGAGTACACCTGAGCCTTCGAGCGAAGAATTACGATACGATAGAGAAGCATGATGGCGACCGGCATCCAGCTTTTGCAGATTATGAGGAGGGGAATGGCTGAAACATGATCCAAACGCCCAAATGGAGGTCTGTCGGAGACGTCGTGGAATAGATCGTCTGGGATGTCCAATACAGGCTCGAGAATCTCTTTGATCAGCTCGTTAGGTAGCTTATCAGCCATGTCGATAGTTCGTGGTCGGGGTGTTGGTGGTGCGTGGAGCTTTATTGCTTCAGATTACATATCGACCATGCCCGAGTCAAAGGCCATGGAAGTCCTGCGGGAAGAAAAATTATCATGTCGTTATCTTCCTTGCCTTGAAAGCAGTCAATGGACATCTAACTGCAGCCGATTCCCCTTCTGATTCAAGGAATCCGGAGACTCGAAATCCTCAGTGGCCGTTCTGCGGCAGACCAGCCAAGAGTCTGAGTTGGAACAAAATTCAGCAAATGCATCCGGTGCCTTACAGGTGCCTGGGCATCATTGCTTCCAGACCCATCAACCCAGCTGGCACTGTTCTGCTGCCTCCACTGAGCCGCCGGGACGCAATGAGACGGAGCTCTACGTTCTGTTGAATTCCGTCTCTGCAGCCGTGAAAGCCCTATGGCGATAACTCTACAGTAAAAGGAAATCCTTGCTGGAAGGCTGCCTGACCCCTGCTTACCGTAAGGCACGGATGATGGATGCTCGCAGTTACGACGCTTTTTGACAACTTTTTGAACATAATGCATAAGGGCGTGCCTGATGCAACCTTGCATTTACTCTCAATCTCTTTTTGCTATTCCCTAGCATTATGGCTAATTCGACCACTAACACTATCTCTAGCGGTTTCGCTTTCCAGTCCATCAACTTTGGAAACAACCTCATCGAGATTGGGGCATTGACGACCCTCATTGGATCCACTATCGCCGAGACTCTTGTACTCGGAGACAGAGGATCAGCTGGTCTCGTTTGGGGAACGATCAGCACCTTTGGGGCCAGCTCAATCATCAAGGCATGTATCAGTGGAGCGAGTCCCGGATGGCTCCGGGCACTGCTGGGGTTGAGGGATAAAGCATCCGATGTAGCGATGGGGTTGGACTTGGAACTTGCCCGCGATTCTAGGGGTGCAATTAGGGTGAGGAGCACCTTCGATGACCCGCTGGGTGTATCTTGCAACTCCAAGGTGGGGCCTGGGACTGTGCTTGTTCAGGTTCGAAAATGACTGACATTCATTAGAAAACCGATGAAACAGCGGCATTATCCAAGAACCATCATTCTTGCAGGGATATCTATGCATTCGACCGTCCAACCGCACGCATGCTTGGAGGCCTCCCTAATACTCTCCCAGGCGGCAAGCCGACCGTTTACGCCTACGCCTCGTATCCCTTCTTCCGCACGCACGACGCACGTTTTCAATTGCCAGCGCTTGCGTTTTCTTTGGTAAAGGCTGCAGAAGTGTACTACGAGTGGATAAGCGGTGCCCGTCTGCTGGCGCTCATCTCAGCCGTCCCTTACTCGTTTTTCTTCATCGCCGCGACCATCATCGAATGTAGGGAGATCATCCTTGCAAGGAAACCGGCGGATGTGGGGAGTATCGACTACTTAGTTGGTGCTCTGCCTACATGCAAGAAGATAGGTGGCGACAAAAAATTAGCCCTTGGCGTTCCAGCCAATCCTCGGACCTCGATATGGTGGAGGCTCATGTGGACCATTGGCGTATTGCTGTACACGAGCTCGCTCGTCATGACTTATTTCCTCCTCAACCAGCAAGTCGCACCGTTCGTCCTTGCATGGGCAGGCTTCCAACTCACTTGGCTCGTGTTCCGCATCCTCATATCATACTTGGCAGATCCTCACGAACAGATGGCCGATCGTATCATGGTGCCATACTCTTGGGAAGACCTCGAGCCGTCGATGAAGGCGCGGGTCCTCAGTCTTACCCTTGCTGTAGCGAAATACCAGATTCACGTTCATCCTCGTGACGCGCATGCGTATGGCGATGACTCCTTTTCTTCGCGGCAGGTCATGAGCTTCCTCGGGGACTCGAACAAACTGCGCACCTCGTACACACTCCCACGTACTTTCAACCCGATCAACTCATCAACTATCGAGGTGGCCATCGTCGCCGTGATAGGTGATACCGCGCTCTCGAGCGCGTCATGGATGGCAGGCTCAACGATGACAGCGATGGATCTATATGACAGCTGCATCGTTGTCTTTTCTCTCCCACCACCGGCGTCATCGTCAGGTGTTCCAGGAGCGTACTCTAGTCCTCAGACCATTGCCATTCCTGCGGTGCGCGTGTTGTCGGGACTCCCCCCCGCTCAAGAGGTCGTTTATGCCGATAAGGAAAACTGGATGCCCATCTTCGTGCCCCGTGGAGCTGGCTCACGGCACGAAGGTATCTCTCGGACGTGGTAGTATTGGATACCATGTGACGGTGGGCGATGGTTGCAGATCCGGAGTGTGCAGATGACGGCGTTGGGGAAACGGACGGCGGAGGTCTTGGGTGGAGAACAAGTGACGGCGCTTCTTGGGGCTGGTAATCTGAACATTAGCTTGGTGCATGTGAAGGAGGTGGAGGAGATAGTCAGGCTTTCGCGAAAGGCGACTGAATCTCTTCTCTATCTCTTACATTGAAAAGGTTGTGAAAAAGTCTAAATTCAATTGAATTATTCCATATGTAAACAGTAAGTAGACACCTATGTACAATGATAGTAAGAAATAGACCAATGGTGCTTCCGATCACAACGGCCACGGGGGATACTCGTGGTACACATATTGTAACGCATGGTATGTGTATCTTTATGAGCCTCGAGGAAAGCAAATATCATGATCCCTATCAGGATGCTGTGACCACATATTTGATCACAGGTGGACTTCACACACTCCGTCTCCTTCCATCCATAATATGGAAAATTCCCTTGTCGCCCAGAGCAGCCCCTCGAGCTTCATGGACGTGGCAAATACGCTCGCGGTAATCACGCTAACGACAATCTTGATACGGGAAAACATTACCCCAACTCTCGTGCTTGGCAACAGAGGGTCGGCCGGTTTGGTTTGGGGCACAGCTAGCGTCTTTGGAGCTCTTTCAGCTATCAGAGCGTGTATGGGCGGAGCGAGTTCCGGATCTGTCCGATCGCTCTTGGGACTTCGGAGCAAAGCCTCCGACGCGGCGGTTGGGTTAGATCTGGAACTTGCTCGCGATTCTGGGAGAGCCGTGAGGGTCAGACACACCTTGGATGACCCATTGGGTGTATCTGTTTGTTGCGAAGCGAAGACCAGTTCGGTGCGTATTTCCAAAGCTCAAGTATCCCTTAATTGACGATATTTTATTTGGAAAAAGTATGACCATTTCTCGAAGGAGCATCCTTCATGTAAAGATATTTACGCTTTCGACCATCCAACCACACGCATACTCGAGGGAGTGACCAGTAGTTCCCCCGGGGACAAGCCCACGGTCCATATGTACGACCCGCGTCCCATCGTTCGAAATCGTCGCGATACATACTTCCAGTTGTCGGCACTCGCATTTTCTTTGACCAAATGGGGGGAGGTGTACTACCAATGGACCAACGGCGCACGATCTCTCGCTGTCGCTTCCGCCGGCCCGTTCTCGTTCTTCTTCGTCGTCGCCCTGATCCTCGAGTGCCAGCAGATCTTCTTCGGAACACAATCGACTGACATCGGATCATTAGACTTGATAGCTGGTGCGTTGCCCTCATTCAAAAAGATGGGTGGTGAGAAGACGATCGTCGTCGGTCTACCGACCAACCCTCGCACTTCCATATGGTGGAGGTTGCTGTGGTCGATTGGCGCCCTCTTGTACAGCGCATCGCTCATGGTAACATATTTCGTTCTCAGAAGGCAACCCCGGTCGTTCGTCCGCACTTGGGCTTCTTTTCAGATATGCTGGTTTTGCTGCCAGTCTGTTGTGTTCAAGGTCTGGCGCAGAGGTGACGTGAGGAAACCTCATGTGGATCATGCAGTGGTGGCACACCATTGGGAAAGTCTCGAGCCTGCGATAAAAGAACGTGTCCTCAGCCTCACTCTCGCTGTGGCGAAATATCAGATCCACGTTCATCCCCGAGACGCTCGAGCGTACAGGGATGATTCGTTCTCTCCACTTCAGGTTAAGAGCCTGCTTGCAGCGCCGAACAAACTACACCTGTCTTACCCGCTGCCGAGCGAGCTGGAGATGGGTAAGGCATTCGTTCAGCCTGACGTGATTATTGTGGCGGTTATTGGTGACACTACCCTCTCTAGCGCAGGATGGGTGTCTGGCTCAAAGGCTTCGGCGAAGGAGTTATACGACGCTTGCATTGTCGTCTTTTCTCTCCCTTCGCAATCACCAGATTCTGGTTCCCGCACCGTCGCTGTTCCTGCAGTTCGGGTGTTGTCGGGGGTTCTGAAAGATGGGAAAAAGCATGATAGCTTAAAAGGACCGGCTCTGTTCGTGCCACGGGGGGCTGGGTCAGCGTATGAAGGGCTCGAACGGACGTGGTGGTACTGGATCCCGTGCGATGGAGATCGGTGGTTGCAGATCCGAAGTGAAGGCCTGACGGTGTTGGGAAAGCGCAGTGGGGAGGTTTTGGAGGATCCACAGCTGACTGCGCTCCTTAGCGCTGGGAAGTTGAATATTAGCATGGCGCACGCGGAGGAGGTGAAGGCGGCAGCTAAGCTGACGCGGACTGCAGCTGAATCCTTGCTCTATCTCTTACATTGACGAAGTCGAATGTAAGGTTCTTTGAATGTATCACATGGAGGGTGATTGAAGCTATGACTGGAATCGAATAGCAATCGTATAGGTTGATATGTTGATATGTTGATATTAACCGCCGCGGTCCCGAGTAAGAACAGGTGGGCCCCGTACTACATAGACGACATCAATGTATAAGTCAGCCCCGCCTCGTAAAATCGCTCGAATAACCGCAGAGTATGTAAACTTGTGTAAACGTCGGGGAGTGAATCATGTTTGCGAGCGGAGTTCCAAACAGCAGTTGACCGAAACGTCGCTGGTATGCATGGTGCGTTCAACATCATCGTCACTGTACATGATGAGCTCATTCGAAAATCTTGATTCAGGTCTCGTAGAATATGATGGAGACTCTCAGAGCGACTCTGACAGCAAACCCTCGTCGTCTAAGCTTCCTGTAGCGAATGTGAGAACCTTCATCCCATTGGCCGTCATTCTGTTTCCCTCTTTGCTGGCTGTCGTTTCTCGCTCGGATAGGATAAATCGTTGAAGCTGAGCTCGGCTACATCCTCAGATTGTGCGTTACCTGATTTTTACTTTCGTGCGGATCATAACCTGCATCCCAGCACGACGGGGGCAAAAATCACAAGTGATCATCCGACGACACCCGACGACTCACAAAGGTCATCCAAGAGCTCATATCTCTGAACAAATAACGCCAGACTCTCGACCTATCTCCAGAAACGGAGGCCATACGTCACTTTCAGCGTCAGAAACGCCTTCAGGTTCAAATGCAACGTCCGAGGAACCTCAAGATGAAATATCGTTGATACGATCTTTACTATTCCCCCCAATGATACCTGGCGTTGAAGATTGGGGCATTCCTCCCGAGTCTGCCGCTCCGCCTGATCCGGCCCTCGTGGTGTGTTCACTTGTGCCAACCGAGTCTTGCATCTCATTCATTCATCCTGTAGACAAAGCTGGCCCAATTTCACGCTCTGAAACGGGATGCGAGCAATCCAAAGCATTTCAATGATTCGTTGATGTCTAATCGGTCGTTCCGAAACCCACATCTCTACGCCAAGCTCGTCGAGTTTGTCGACGTTGATGAACGCACGACCAACTTCCCACAGGACATCTGGGATCCTCACGATGTGCAGCCAGAGTGGTTCGCTGATCGTATCGGTACGTTGCCTTTTCGGAAGCGAAGGACTTGCGTTCATGCCATACCATGAATCCTACTTCAAACCATCACTCGCACTGTCCCAAACTTTTTCCTCCTTCCCGTCTCTTCCTCAAAGCCGAGTTGCAAAAGTCCCGTTCAGAACAGCAGGCGGCGGCCCAGGCGGCTGGTAAAAGAAACCAAATCAGCTTCACACCTTCAAGTAAATTGCTGGGAAAGGAGAAAGAAAAGGAGGATGGAACGGTTCTTGGGAGGCAAAGCCGGTTTCGGCCTTATACCGTGGAGTCGAGAAGTGGCGGAAGAGCTGCGTATTCGTAGGTGCTGGCGCTGAGGCTGGTAGTTGTTTTTGTCCGGAGTACATCTTTTGCCTATGTTATCGTGACAGGCTCTGTGCGATATCCCTCACCACTAATATGATTTTCGCGCCCACTCTTCTGGCTGTAGGGTCGCAGAGCCTTAAAGTCTAGCTGATATGTAGGTCACATCTTTCAGTAGTGCGGTGGGATTGACTGCAGGAAACGTAAACACAGCGAGGTAATACAAGTAGAGCTACATAGGTCTTCTGTACCCACACCTGTTATCCTTCCGGGCTAGATCAAGCATCAAGGAATTGAATTGAAGGTTCCGTCTACACAAGCACCCAGCGGACGACTTCTTCCCAGATAGCAACAGGATTATTAACGCTGAAACAAATGGAGAGATTGTGTCAACAAGGTGAAGACGTGGATCGATTGCTGAAGATCCTTACAGACTCGGGGTCAGAGGCAGGTTAAGGCTAGCTGGGTGACCTTGCCATTCTATAGGAAGTGCGTCAGTATTCTGGCGTTCGGAAGAGGTCGAGAGCATCAGAAGCGGCAACACGTAGCCTGAGCAGTTGGAGGCCCGGGAGACATCACCTCAAGGCACGCAGGAAAAACTTAACGTAACTTACCTTCTGGTTCCTTAGGGTTATCAACCCCGAATGCGAGTCTCCACATAATGCCTTGAACACCGTTGACCAGTCTACAGTGACAGAAGTGAATCAGTCTTAAAGCTCCAGAATGACGCGGAAACCGCGAGGGGGAGAATGAGAAGGAAGGCGTACAGATCAGGTGGTGCGAGTGGATGATTCTTGAGGTGGGTGCTCTATCACGAGGCATAACACCTGAGTACAATAAACTTGCATCGACCATCTTGGGTCTACACACCTTGATTTCGGTGTCGATGGTAGAGAAATCTGTTGATTGTCCCCCAATGATGCCACAGTATTCTTGCTGGATGTCTTTACTTCCACCAACAACCACGGTCTTGGCGCCTTCTTCGTTTGTCATCGTGATCTACAAAGAATCATGGAATGAGGTGAACTGGTTCTTCATGTAGTATATCTGACAAACATACGCTGAACAAAGAACAAGAACTGGCACATCTGATCCCGAAATTGAGAGAATAACGTCTAACGAAGGCGAACTATGCACACCTGCCGTTTGAAACAATGGCCACTTTGGCAGGGTCAAGCTCTCGCTGTTGGGTCCAGTCCCGCTTGCAGGACGGCGGTCGATTTAGGACCCACGATCTGTCTACGGTGTTAGAATCCTCTTCGAAAAATGATATTTCGCGACCCACAATGCGATGAAGCCACTGTCACGCGCAAACAAGTGGGAGTCAGTGAATGGCGGTCTCATTCTAGCTCATGTCTACTTACGTGGGCAGCACAAATGAAACCTCCTCCATTGTTGGTCTCGGGCGAATATCAGCTTTCTTCTGGAAAGCAGGCTCAATCAATATACATAGGACACATAACATCTACAACCAGTTGGGTAGCGCCTTGCGACTTTAACGAGACCAGGCCTTGCAGTAAGCGGTTCAGGAATCCAAAGTAGTCAACGTCGGAAAAACTGCCAAGCGCGAGGACCCCAGTCTTTCAGGAGATAGAATTGAGCAGCGTCGAGGCTTCCGCCAACAGCTGGCAGGGTCGGCTTCAATGTACGGGGCAGAAGAACATCAGATCGCGGGGACGTGTCAAGCATGACATTGAGAGCATGCTTCACTACAACCTGGGCAGGGATTGAAGGCTACTGCCGAAATTGCGAGACAGGAGAAGAATCAACGGAGGATGCGGATCCCCTGTTGATGTCTTGTCCATTGGTACCGATGACGACACGACGGTCGTTTTGAATGAAAGATGGCCCGTCCGTGAAACTCTTGATGGCACCAATCCGGGATCGATAGGTCAACTATATGGGTTGAGATAAAGCTACCGAGCGACTTTGACAGTATCCACTCACCACGACGATCTCTGGGAATGTGCTGTTGACCTTCTGCATGAGTAATACGACCTTATCATCGAGGGGGAGGGCTTGTTGAGCGAAGTTTCCCAGGGCATAATTCCAACCGAGGGCGCCCAATGTATAGCTAGAAAAGAGCCTGATCATAAAGGGATGTATGGTTTGCTATGTTTTCAAGCAAAGAGATGAAATGGACGAACCCATTTTGACGCGTACCCAGCGCCTGAAAACTTCCGCAATTTTGGCAATGGCGTTTACGGCGTAGAAGAGTGGTAGGCCGTTTATAAGCAATACCTTGGCCCTCGAAATCTGTAATGAGATCACACAGAGTGACTTGACCCCGATGTATGTGGATTGTCAGAGGCGGAACCCTTACGGATGCAAGCTTTCCGTGCGTTGCACTTTGCCAGAAATCGATTTGATCGGGAAGCTCTGCGGAGGCGACAGCGAATGCCTCCGGTGCGATATGAACGTTCTGATTGCCTTGAGAGTCTGTCAAGAGGACCAGAGGTGTCGGAAGATAGTTGATGAAAGCGGCTAAGGGCATGTCAATTCTAAGTCAATGGATGCATCGAAAAATGCGTACAGTCCTAGAAAAGCCCATTTTCACCTTAGGACACGTTAACAAATTTATGACCCACGTAGCAGCGATTGATCCAAACAGTGTCCGTCATTTAAACGTTTGAAGGTCTGGGAGAGATTGATGTGAAGGTCGTAATCAGAATTGTAAAATTGTCGGCGAATCCTTGCAATATCGGCAAGCAAATCCTCATGGACATCATTATTGAAGGGCTGGGGAGCTCTGATCTGATAATTGACAGAGGTGTGGAAAGCTAGAGTTTTGTTCGCGACGTCAAGAATCTAAGGTGCAACGTGAATTGCTTGGGTGGCAGAAACGAGGAAGAGGAAGAAAATATCTTGCATTCGTCTTGATGACGGGGTCGACGCGGAAGGATGAATAACATGCTCGTACGTCCTTCGGTGCTACCCATTTCTGACCAGCAATGGCTACACAAGGTTCGGTAGCGCCTGAGCCATGGCCATCGACAATGAGCTGCACCAAAGAAACCTGGAAAAGGACATCATTCAGGACGGCCAATGTGAAAGAGTGCGGGGTTTTGAACGAACGGTTTGAAAGGAATTAGGGCCTGAGGTTGAGAGTCTATATACAAGCGGGGTACATGGAGAGCTTGTCGAAGTCCCACATGGTCGAGGCAACTATGTTGTTATGATTGAGTTGGTGGGACACGGCGTACGCCAACCGAGTTCCCGTCTATCCCTGATAACAGCGACTGTATATTGCATCAATTGCTGATCTTCTGCCAAGGATTGATACTTGAGAAATTCGTGCTTTGTATTCTTGAAATGTCTCCACGACTGTCCCAACGGCAATTTGAGGAATACTCATGTAGTGTATGCCATGCGTAAGGCCTGTTTCTGCAGGCTCCGTACACGGCGTGGCTCAGGGGACATGCTTGGTAAACCAGGATGCATATGGGACTCCTCGGAAGACGTTGACACCGCTGGCAGCAGACGTTACAAGTCAGACTTTTACACATAACCACACACATACCTACAATCTAGTTGTGCGTCGTGGTCATGGATACCTATATAAATCTCTATGGCGACGGCGCACAAATATATAGGTCAGACTTGTAACGTCTCCTGCCAGCGGTGTGAGCTGGTATCGCTTACCTTACGTAACGCAGTCTATCTCTCAGATGAAGGGGCCAGACCTTCGATTGTCGTCAACATGACACCAGGTATGTCAGCGTCAACTTGAACGTCTGTCGCCAATCGACTCATGCTACAATGTGTATGATGGTCAGCCCTTCCAATTTCTGAGCAACTCGAACGACCGTCTGCGCTCGATCTGGGCTTAGCTCTCTCTCACAACGATGTCTTGTCGCAAGATGTAGAGGAAGAAGCACGAAGTTTACTCCGCATTGCAGAGAAGAGAGTAAAGACAATTTCGCCGCGCGTTAAAGATACCATGACCTGCATAATCGAATCACCCGCACTCCTCGTTGAATGGCGACAATTACATGATCGCATACGCTCATATCAAAAGGCGATCGCCCCTCAGAGGAAACTTCCAGTTGAAATTCTCGCCGAAGTGTTCCAGTATTGTGTAACACCAGACCCCCAAGTCCTCCTTTATCGCCCTTTTACACCGGAACTAGAACTGGTCTGCTCTAAATGGCGGCGAGTCGCATTAAGGACACCCATCCTGTGGACAGAAGTATACGTAGACTATGGGAACCGATCTGATCGTTATCATCTAGTCTCGAAGCTGGCCAAGGAAAGACTCTCTCGTAGCGGAAACTGTCTCGTTTCATTGACGATCAAAGGGGGTGATCAGTCGTTCAAGACTCGACATGCAGCGCCGGACATCGTTTCGAAGCTCGTATTGCCTAATGCGCATCGACTGAGGTCGCTCTCGGTTCATGCCACAGAGGCTCTATTACTCCCATTTCTCACATCGACGCCCCCATCGATAGGATCCCTTCAGTCAATCGCCCTGTCGATCAGCGGAAGGTCCAGGCTGGCGGATGATATCGCGTTTTTCTCTCGTGCAGTCAATCTACGCCATGTGACGGTTCTAGCCACTTCCCACCTTCCGTTATTCCGCTTTCCTTGGGCTCAACTGACAGACCTTCATCTCTCGACTTCTATACATCCTGATGTCGCACTTCCGCTCCTCCGCAAGTGCGCTCTTTTAGTAAGGTGTAAGCTTCACCTCGGGATTACTGGTGCTCGGACAGGAGACGAGAGGTCTGATAATGTCGTCCTGGAGAATTTACTGTCATTGGCCATCCACCTCCCTAATTTGGAGGGGGTGCCTTATGGACAGCTAATTCGATCCCTCATCCTCCCGCGCTTAGATTCCTTCTCGGTGGTGTACCCCCATCCGACCGCTCCTATGAATTGGACTTGGCAAACCACGTTTCTCCCCATCATCACTCTGTCCAATTCCGTCGAGACCCTCGAATTATCCATGAAGGTCCTACCGGGAGATATTGACTTTCTTTTTGAAAGCATTCCCTCGCTGGTCACCGTCCATCTTAGAGGGGGGGACGCGTTGGCAGTCGGGACACTTGAGAAGATGTCTCGCGGGGAGATCCTCCCGAAACTGGAGATTCTTTCTTGCCATGTCGTCGACAGGATGGATCTTTTCCTTGACATGCTCGAATGGCGTTGGATAAATCGTTGCCCGAATCCTTGCACGATTCTGAGATATGCGGGTATTTATGCCACTCCTAGGGCGTTCACGCTGAATTCTCGAACGAGAGTGGATAGTCTGAAAAACCAGGGTATGGTAATAATTTTACCTCGTAAGTCTTAAGTCATCATGGTATGAACTTGGCTAGAGTGTACACAACTATTGTTCGATGGCACTCGACTGAATTGTTCGTCGATGGTTCGGGGTTCGTACTCACACCGGAAAGTTAGAGAATTCGGTGTAGTTCAAAACTTAGTTTAATTGCAGAGTTTCAGGAAATCATCCAAATTGATCTGAAAATCTAAACTAAATGGAGTTCTGCAGCCCATCTGAAAAATGAGTTGAAAACATAATTTTAATGAAACATTTTCAGAAGACACAAATTATTTATTTCAGGTGAACCGAAATCTGAGATTTTTGGTGCTTCAAAAGAGGTTCCAAAACATCACTTTTCAGTACCAATTGAGGTGGGGTGGAAACAATAAATTACGGACAAAATTTCAGATACATCTGAAAGCAGTAATTTAGGTAAGTCTGAAAATAGAGGAGGCAGCA